>ERZ779875.538-NODE-538-length-35017-cov-8.244780_pt1 | contig 35017 bp, 39 predicted proteins | sample MGYA00511246_ERZ779875 | MGnify/ENA primary metagenome ERZ779875 (study PRJEB29588, sample SAMEA2155093) | human gut metagenome | biome: human gut; feature: human-associated habitat; material: faeces | place: Denmark | collected 2008/2010 ... | reverse complement strand
AACAGCTACCAGATGGCCATCTTGGGGTGAAGTTACAAGTAAACCATCATTTGCTACCGTAGCTACATCCGGAAGTTATAATGATTTAAGTAACAGGCCTTCTATTCCAAGTGCTGAGACAGCTGCTACTATTATGTCAAAAATTAACTCCCAGTCTGAAATTACTTTCAGTAAACACGTAGTATGTTCAGCCGGAGCAGGGTTACAGTCTACATCAGATATAAGATTTAAATCTAATTTTAATTCTTTACCAGATGATACTTTAAATAAAGTCCTCAATGCTCCTGAATTTACATATAACTGGAAGGATGAAACAACTACCTCTATAGGTACCTCAGCACAATATTGGGAAGATAAAATCCCGGAATTAGTACATGAGATGGAGGATGGAACAAAAACTTTCTCATATGAAAGATATACAGTAGTACTACAAAAAGCTTTAAAAGAAGAACATAGATTAAGAGAAGAAGAAAGAAAGAAATTTAAAGAAGAAATTGATTCTTTAAATACTAGATTAAATGATCTAACCCTATTAATACAGAAATTAATATGAGTTATGAATTTTTAACGCGCTCACAAGCAGCTAGTAAATTAAGCACTTCTATAACAGGGGGGGGAAGGATCTGAATTTATAACTAAGACTGAAGCAATAAATCTAGGTGCAAAATCTAATCTACTTTCTAGTTATAGTAGTGAAGATTTTGTGCCAGATGTAAGCATACAATCAGCTCTTGGACAGAAGGATATAATTAATCAGATTTGTTCATCTAATAGTGCTATCTTAAGTACTGTTCAATCTACTGGATGTTCTATAGAACAAGCTATTAATCAATGTTGCTGCTCTACTCAGAGATCAATAGATGCTGTTAATTTAAATTTAACTAGTTTAGGTTATCAGGAACAATTACGTTGTCAGGAACAGACTTGTAATATAAACAATAACATGAACCAAGGTTTTACTAATATAGGATCTAAAATAGATGCACAGACTATAGCTATTAACCAAGGATTCCAGTCTATTAAAGATATGATGTGTGATTACAAGATTGAAGCTCTTCAAACTAGAAATGCTGAATTGAATAACAGTGTTCAGACCTTACAGCAATATAATGCTTTACAGGCTTTAATTAATCCTATTACCGCATTATTTAATGGTGTCCAGTTTCCATTTACTGTAACTAGGGATATGTCTATAGCTAGGGCTGACACAAGAACTGTATGTATTACTAAAGAAGATGTACTACAGGAAATTAGAGTAAGAAAAACTGATGCTACTAACCAACTTAAGTCTCTAGATAGATATAATAAAATAGTTGAAGAATGTGAGAAAGTGGAACAAGAACTATTAGGAGATGACCCTTCACTTGGAAGATTTTCTTCTGATGATAATAGGATATTAGCTTTAGAAAAGAAAATAGAAGAACTTACTAAAATTATAAGCAATGGAATCAATAGAAGGAATGAAGAAATTACTGAGGGAAATGTCGGAGATGGGAAATAAAAAGAAGTCTCACAAAAAACATTATCCATATGAAGCTAAGGAATCTAAAAGGTATAGAGGATTTAGAGAAGATGATGAGAATGAAGAAAGTGATGAAGAGTATATAGGAACTAATAAAAGGTTCAAGAAAGATGAAGAGGAATATAAATACAAACATAAGAAATCTAAACTATTTAAGGATTTAGAAGATGATGATTCTGAATTATTCGAAGGTTTAGAAGATAAATTTATCGATGCAATGGAATCTTTAAAAGAAGAATGTCCTGAAATGTATCATGTAATTAAATTTAAACTTTATGAAATGATTAATGGTCCTCACTTTACGAAAGATTTATGTGAAGAAGCTCTTGAGTGTGTTATAGAAGATTATAAAGTAAAAGAAGCTGAATTTCAATATGATGAGGCAAAACAAGTTGCTAAGAAGTTCGGAGTTGAATTTGAGGATTTTAATGAATATGATTGGCATTATGCCTTAAATATCTGTTATCATTTATTTAAAGATATATGTAAAGATGATATTCAAATGTGCGCCAAACTTACATATTTGTGGTTGTGTGATAAAGCTATCCCAGAAGGAAAAGCTTTCTATCATTATATGAAGCATTTAAAACATAAACATAAGGAAGATAGAGATTAACTATCAAAAATGAAAGAAGAGAAGAGATTCTCTTCTTTTTTTTATTATATACTAATTATTGGATTCTTTGCCTAGAATTATTATATTTGTAAAATATAATAAAGTACTTTTATGGGAGAACTTATTAAAGTAGAAAAGATTCTAGGAAAGCCATATTTAATGGTTGGATCTGCTGATACCGATATAATTCTTAATGGAAAAGGTAATGTAAAAGTTAGATTCGGAAATGCTTTCTTGGATCTTATTTCTAACGGAAAGATATCTAAGACTGATGGTAATGATAAGAGTATAAATATTGTTCAGAATAAAAGTGATATAGGAACTGCTGACGGTTGGTATTTTGTGAAATCGGAAGATGCTATTTATTTTCAAATAAATGGAGTATTATATCCAGTACTATCTAAAAGAGATGATGTAGAGAATTCTGAGGATTATTTAGCTATTAATTATAATCAAGATCTTACTCTAGAACAGATTAGAACTGCTCAGAGAAATTTAAAAGTTATTATTAATAATCAAGATAATACTGCAATTTTACCTATTGATTTTGTTTATTTTAATTCAGATGATAAAGTTCATTATTATAATGATAATGGGACTTTAGTAGAATTATATTTAAGTCTTAATTCCGGAGGAATAGTTAAGGATAAAGTAACTATTAATTTAGAAAATAATCTTCATGGACCTAGAGATTTTAATGTAATAGGATCAAATGGGATGCAGATAAAAAATCAGAATGATTATTTAGATATAATAGTTAATAATAGTGGAGTAACTTTAGATACTAATACTTCTGGTATTAAATTTAATTCTAAGGAAGGTGTTACATATATAAATGGGAATTATATATCTATAGGATACCCTCCAACTTATAACTATAATTTTGAAGTAGATGGGAATATGTATGTAAAAGATGAAGCTGTTCTTAATTCTGGAATAATATCAGATTATTTCATAGAAGGAATGGCTGGATATAGATTAGCGAATATAAATTCCGAATGGACTTTAGAAGTAGATAATTTAATAGTGAGAAATTCTGCTAAAGGTCCATTTGGGGATGGTTTATCCAAAGAGAAAGATTTTATTACTAGAGGATTAAATACTAATTATTTCTTTGAACCACAAGGAATTGTATCTAGTATATCTGAAATAGTTCCTAATGAAGAAGAATCTGGAGGAGAAACAGAGGAAGTTATTCCTATTAAATACGAGATATCTATAAATGGGATTTATAATATAAAAATAGGAGATTATTTATATTTTGAGAAGTATTCTTATGGATATAATGTAGAAATCCCAGAAGATTCTGAGGAAGAGATTGATGTAAGCACTTTAATTCCTACTACTAAAATAATATCTAAAGGTAGGATTAAGATTGAAGAATTAGAATGGATTTATGATGAGAATACTTTTACAATTTCTGGATGTAATATAGTTGCTACTATTGATAAAAATGTTTTAGATAAGGATTTAGAAGAGTATTTAGATGAAACTACTGATGAGGAAAGGAAGAGAGAGTTAGAAAAACTTCCAGAAGTTGGTGATGTTTTATATTTTAGAAATTGGGATTCTTTGTATTTACATAGTATTAGAGAAACAAACCCTGAAACTGGAGAATGTTTAGATAAATCCTATTTAGGTATAAATGATGAAGTTGCACCCTTATCTCCGAGATTAAGATTAGGATGTTTAGAAGGTATTAGAGATCCTATATATTTTGATACTTTATTAAGTTCTGATATATACGGAGTCTATTCTGAAAAAGTATATTGTAGGTACATAAGATTAAAAGGAGATTGTGAAATAAATGGAATGCTTAAATTATCTGCATCTTCTACAAGAGAAATAAACTGGTCAATATTAGGTATGGATACCGATCTTCGAGTATGGATTCCAAATAAAGAGGGGACTAATAATGTATTTAATATACCTAGCACTTTTAATAGAAGGATTACATGGGGAGATAATGAAATATCTTATCTATCTGATTTAGTTCCATTACAACAAGATATTCTTAGTTTAAGAGCCGATGTAGATACATTAATGAATTCTTCAGGAGAAACACCTGAATCAATAATGGCTAAAATTAATAGTCTTGATGAAATCACTTTCACAAAACATACTGTTCATACAAACGGAGCTGGAACAACTTCTGTATCTGATATTAGATATAAACATAATATAGAGAATTTATCTAATATATTACCTCTAGTACTAAATTCTCCCGGATTTAAATATAATTGGATGGACGAGAATGATTTATGTATAGGAACCTCAGCTCAATACTGGAATAAATATTATCCAGAGCTTGTAAGAGAAATAAATAATTCTATTTTAACATTTTCATATGAGAGATATACAATCCTTCTTCAAGAGGCTTTAAAAGAGGAATATAATTTAAGAATTAAATCGCAGAAAGAATTTGAGGAAAAAATAAAATATTTAGAACAAGAAATAAGTAATTTAAAGAAAGTATGGAAAATATGATATATAAAATATCTTTAAAATCCTCTATAAATAGGGGGGGAGAGGGAGATGAAAAGAATCTAAATAGATTATTAAAAATAAAATTTCATTATTGGAATTGTTATGAGCAAGGAATTTATAACAATTGACCAGGCAATAGAGAAATTACACGGTATACCAGTAACTGAAGGTACTGAATATATATCAAAGCAAAATATTCTTTTATTAAAGGCGGATCCTGATTTACTTACTAGCTATGCTAATACTGATTTCGTTGCGTATGACGATGTAAATAGGAAAGATAATATGCAGGTTCTAAACGATTTTCTTTCTGCCAGAAGTGTTTATTGTCGTATAGGTGTTGTAGCAGATCCCAATGATGAAAGAATTCCATTTGTTTATGCAGCTTCTGATTTTAAAAATATTACTTTCGGAGTTGTGGTTAATTGTACAATAGTTACTACATCTATATCTCTAAACGGTTCTACTGGATATTGGTACAATATAGCTACTACGGCTTTATCAGGTAATTATCTATTTTGTTGTAGTGGATCTTCTTCAAATGCTAATACGCAATATAGAGTATATAAATTAAACACATCTAATAATACTCTTACTGCTATAGCTGCTTATACTGGTCGTAATTTTAAATATCCAAGAAGTTTTTCTTTTGTAGAGAAGATTGGTGATTATCACTATGCGTATTTTGATGTTTCAAAAACGTATAGGCGTGTAGCAAGATTATATGTAAATGAGACTAATGATTCAAGTTCTTATGATAATGGTGCAGATGTCAGTCCTACTATGTTTTCACAGGTTCTTACTAGAGAATCTAATGGTAATTATGCTACATTTGCTAAATCAGAAACTAATAATATGTATATAAGAATTAGTAGTAATTGGGATTATCATTCTTCTCAAATATCAAGTCTTTCTTTATCATACACTCCGATGACTGAATTTTTTGTTAGATGCTTAATATACGGAGGCAATAAGTGTATAAATGTATCTCAATCTGCTACTCTTAAATATCCTTGTTTATGTGAGATATATAGCGGTACTATAGTAAAGAATTTTGGAAATGTTGGAATACAGCCAGAATTAATTAATTATAAAGGAGATATATGGTGGACAGAATTAAATACAAGTGGAAATACATATAAAAAATTAACATAAATATATAATAATTAAATAAAACATTAATAAATGGCAAAGGAATTTATAACCGAAGATAATTTAAATACCCTATTCTCTAAAACAGCTCCTACAAAAGCAGATACCTTACAGGGGGGGGATATTGATACAGTCAGGACTTGGTAACTTTAATACTGGAAGTATGACTGCAACAGTATCATATCCAAAAACATTTCCTACTAAATGCTGTATGGTGCAACTCACTCCTAATAACTATTATGGTTATTGGTCTAAAGGAGATGTTTTAACTATTAAATCCTTCACAAATTCTTCCCTAACAGTGGAATTAGTAGGAACTGCTCCAGTAAATACCAGAAGTGAATTTTTTTGGTTAGCTATAGGATATTAATTAAATTAATATGTTACTAAATAAAATTAAAACATTTTTACATAGAATCTTTATTAAAAAAGATTCCTTAGAATTAAATATAATAAAAGACAAAATCCAATCTTTAGAAGATGATGTACATCGATTAAAACAAAGAGCTAAAATAATATAATATGGCAGAATATCTAACTGTAGACGATAGAGCTTTAGATTCTACTGGATCTGGAGGGATTGAAGGTTTAGGACTTAGGATGGTTGGAGGATATTCTTCTATAACTAGTAGAGGTATAACAATTACTTATTCCGGATTTAAATCAGTATATGGAGTATTCTGTTGTTTAAAAAATAATAATGAAGCAGGTTATACAGTAAATTTATCCTCTTATACTAATACCTCGGCTACTTTCATACTCGGAGGGAAAGATCCTAAAGAATTTTATTATTTAATAATAGGAGAAAGTGATTAAATATGGCTGAATTTTTAACAGAAGATAATTTAGAGGACTATTCCGTGGAAATGATAGATCCTGTTACATATATAAATTATAAAGGACTACGAATCGCTTATGGAACTACTACTTGTCTTGGGTATGATGTTGTTTCTGTACCATTAAAAGGATTTAGTGGGATAATTACCGGAATGGCTTCATTAAAAAATAATGATGAACAAGGATATGCTATAAGTATATCTAGTTTAAATACTACAGGAGTATCATTTTCTCTGGGGGGAAAAGATGATAAAACTGTAACATTTTTAATAATAGGATTATCAGTAAATAATCAATTATGGCGGAGTTTATAACGGAATTAGATAATATATTAGAGACTACACATGATATAACTAGACCAGGTCATGTAGTCATGACATTAGGTCCTTTGGTATTTGAGATAGGAAGTACTTTATGTGAGGGACATACTGAAACTAGAGTATCGTTACAAGGAGATTATATACCTAGAACTGCTGTATGTTCATTTCGGGGAAATAATGAAGCTGGATATTCTTGTAATGTTATGGGTGTAACAAAGACATATATAGAATTGTATAGTGGAGGAAAAGATCCAAAAACTATAGATTGGATAGTATTCGGAACTAAAACTTAGAAATATGAGTAAGGATTTTTAACTCTTAAAGATGCTGCTAATAGATTAGGATCTCCTAGTAGTACAAATATGAATTTTATACATAAAGATGGAGCTATTCTCTCTGGAGCCGATCCTACTCCACTTAGTAGTTATAGTTTATATGATTTTCCAGCAGATGATGATATAATTAAAATATTATCTCAGATTTTTTTATATGATGGAGTATCTAATACAACTACATCTTCTGTTACTTCATTTATTCGAGAATTAGGATTAATTCAGCATAATAGTTATGGAGCTATGTTTATGAAAGATTATTCATCTATATCAATAGCTAATCTATTTGAGAATCGAAAAAATAATTGGAGAGTTTCTTTTAGATATACTATTACTGCTATTGGAAGTTCTGAAAATTCTTATAATTGTTTATTAACTCTTTTAGTATCAGATACTAATGATAGAAAGTATTTAAGTATATTAAGAAGTACAGATACTACTAACTCAACAACTAAAATAGTAGTACAAGACGTTAATGGAAATACTGATCCAATTAATCATCCTATAATATATGGAGGAAATATGGGAGAAGCTAATATTTTCACAATAGAATATATAAATAATAAGTTATATCATATCAATGAATCAAATAGTATAAGAGTACTTTTATGGGATTTTGGAAATGTTAATGCTATTCCATTAGATTCTATTGGACTACAAATTGGAGGTATACAAGAAGGTAATATAGATTATAATAATCCTAGAATGGTTATAGAATATTTAACAATAGACGCTTAATAATATGGAAGATTCTTTAAGGGAATGTAAAGGATGTGATAAATGTCCTCAATCCCAACAAATACTATGTATATTAGATTATGTAAAAGAGAATAATGAATTATTAACTCTTATACTATCTAAATTAAATACTTTATTAAATAAATAAATAAGATGAACTGTAATAATTTCTTTGTTAAGATGTTCACAGCTCATTCAGGATTAAGTTCTAAGAGAGTATGTGGATTTTTTGGGTGGATAGTTTGTTTATTTATATGTGTATGGTGCACAGTAAAAGTAATAGAATCCCCAGAAATAGTAGATATGCTCTTCATATGTAGTACTACTCTATTAGGAGCTGACACTATTACATCTATATGGAGAAAGAATGTAAATAAATCTAATAATAATGAAAACAATACTAATTAAATATATTACATTAGGAATCTTTATCATATCCTTAATATATTTAATAAAACTAGTAGATAAACAATCTAGAGAAATTAGAGATTTAAAAGATATTCATACCTCAGAATTATGTACAATAGATTCTCTTCAACAAGTACATATCGTAACAGAGAAACAATTTAAAAGAATAATTTTATCAAAGGATTCTTTACTTAAATCGGAATTAAAGAAAAAAGATTTAAAGATTAAACAATTAGACAATGTAATTAAAGCTAATATAAACACAACTAAAGTAATTAGAGATACTATATTAAATAATATTGAAATAATAAAAGATACTTGTATTCCGATAATTAAATCTATTGATTGTATTACATTACATGAAACTCTGGAAATTAATAATGAGAAATTATATCTTACTATAGATTCTTTAGATTTTGATATAAATATAACTATAATAGACTATAGAGATATTATATATTGGTATAATTTTAGGAAAAGAAAAGAATTCGGATATAATACAATAGGATTCCGGAATCATTATATTAGTAAAATTACTGCAACATCTGATTGTTTTAAAGATAAGATAAAGATACAATCGTATAAAATTAAAAAATAAAATTTTTATTTATTTATTGTATTACATACAAATATTATCTACTTTTGTGGATGAATAACTAAAAATTAATAAACTATGATTATTGAAAATAAGCCTATTGACATTAAAGTGGATGCACAGCGTCCGGCTAATTATGTAAGTTTGATGTTATTTTGTTATGAAGTTCCGAGCCAAAAAGCTTTAACTTTATCTACAATTAAAAGAGATTTAGAGATTATGAAAATTTTAGAAGAGAATGTAGAATCAGAATCATTTGAATTAGATGATAAATATAAAAATTCTCTTAAAGAAACTATTTCCTCCACTCCTTTTAATATTAGAAAGAAGTCTTTAGCAGAGTTTGGGGAATATATAGAACTTCTATAATAAATATTGTATATGGAATATGAAAATGATTTAGATATCTTCAACTCATTAGACGAAGAATCTACTCTTCAAAAATCATCTGAGGAGAATGTGGATGATAAAAAAGATACTTCCCAAGAGGAAGTTAATACAAAGGAGAATACTTCTCCTGTTATAGACGAACAATCTTTATTAGAGTCTGTTCTTAAATCTAGAGGAATAGATTTTAATAATATAAAAATAGAGGATACTGAAACTGGAGTAATTCACAGTGTCCCATTTACTGAGTTAAGTAGAGAAGAACAAATAGAACTTCTTAATTTAGAAGAAGATAATTATAACCTAGACAACGATGAGATAAATCTTCTTACATTTATGCGTGAAAATAATCTTAACTCCGAATCTTTAGTAAATTATTACAAACAGAAAGGAATTGAGGAATATTTAGCAAATGAAGGAGCCGTTTATAAGGTAGATGAATTATCAGATGAGGATATATATGCTTTATATATGAAAAATAATTACGGAGATATTTTAACAGAAGATGAATTAGTTGATGAAGTAAATAAAGCTAAAGAAAATTCTGAATCTTTTGAGAAAAAGGTTAATAAATTACGTGAGATATATAAAGCAGAAGAAGAAAGATTAGCTGCCGAAGCTAAACAGAAAGAAGAACAAGATTCTCAATTATCAGAAGAAGAATTAAATAAGATAATAGGTACTCTTAGAGAGGCTGGAAAAAATATTAAGACTATTGGAGGTTTTGACCTTGAGGAATCGGATATAGATAGTACAATGGATTATATAACTAAGCCTCAAATTACTGGAAGAACAAAGCTTGCAAGTGATTTAGATAATCCGGATACATTATTTAAATTAGCATTTTATGCTACTCATGGAGATGAATTAATTGAAGCTATTCATGAACATTATAATAATGTACTTAATGATGAAGAGTATCTTAAAAATAGATTGGAAAAATTAAATAAACTTAAAAATAGAAAACGTAGTAATAACACGTCTAATCTATCAACAAGTAAAGATACTAAAATAGAAAATTCAGATTTAAAAGAGTTTCTTAACTTAAAAGGTTAGATTAGACCTTAAATTTAATTTAAAATGTTTGTAGCAGAATACATTTCAAATCGGGCCAATATGAATGGCTCTAGAACTTTTCATGATTTCTCTCAATTCTTGGGACGAATCACTCATAGAGTAGGTCTTGCTGCTTCTTTATGTCCCGGACATACTGTATCAGCTTTGACTGAAAGAATCGAAAATATGGTTTATCAAGATATTCCTAAACCCGGACGTAAGAGTATTGATGCTTTTGCTATTGAATGGGATGTGGATGTGAATCGATGAGGTTCACAATAAATTCTTTAAATTGCTGGGAACTCTCTACTGCTACTAGAGATAATCAGCAGCATGGTCTTGATGAAGACAGTGTTCAACGACTAGGGGAAACCTGTAAATCTTATTATTTAAATAAGATTAAAAAACTGAATTACTTATGAAATATATTGTATATCTTACTAAAAATTTAAAATCTAAAGTTGGAGAGTTAAATAAAATTTATATTGGAGTGCATCAAACAAATGATCCTAATACTTTTGATGGATATTTAGGTTGTGGAGTTTATATAAACCAACCGAGTACTTATATGTACCCAAAAACTCCATTCCAGTATGCAGTTAAAAAGTATGGAACAAAAGCATTTGAGAGAACTACTTTATATATTTATGATACTCTAGAAGAGGCGTATAATAAAGAATCTGAGTTAATAAATACTGAGTATTTAAAAGCGGATCATACTTATAATTATTTAAATACAGATTTATATAAAACAATTTATCAATTTAATACATCTGGAGAGTTACAAAAGAAATGGGAATATTCTTTAGAAGCATTTGATTTTTACGGACAATCTCCTAAAAAATTTCAATATGCTATAGATAAGAAATGTGAATTTCTTAATTCTTATTGGGCATTAGAACCAGAGATAGATGTTATTAAATATTGTAAGAAATCTAATCCACCTATTTCTGTATATTTATATTCTAAAAAAGGGAAGCTCTTAAATGAGTTTCAATCAGAAAAGGAATGTGCTGAATATATAGGAATATTAGATATAAGTAAAGCTATTAAAAATCAGTCTCTAGTACAGAATCAATATTATATATCTAAGAAGTTAGTAGATGAATTTATTCCGAAGGCTAGGATAAGTTGTAAGAATCTTATTTATTATGTATATGATAAAGAAGGGAATTATATAGGAAGATTTAAAGGGAAAGAAGTAATGAAGGTTATAAATCTTCATTCATGGGCTAAAATTCGGAATATACTATCTTATAACGAGGGATGGTATAAGGATTATTACATATCTACTACAGAAGTATCTAAAGTTCCAGCTAAATATTATTCTAAGGGAATAATGATTGATGTATATGATAAATACGGAAATTATATAGAGACTTTAAATACTATAAAAGAAGTAAGAGAAAAATACAATATCCCATCAAATAAATTAAAGAATATCCAGATGGGAGATAAATATTATAAAGATTATATCTTTAAATATCATACTAATAAGTAAATGATATAGTCTAAGTTCTTTAAATAGAATAAGTTCATTAAACGTATTCCGTTTGTTGCTGTTCCAGAAGGTGATGGTGTTGGAGGAACTGAAATTCGGATGTTGTTTAAAGAAAAATACTATGATAAACATGATATTTTCGTGATAGATAAATCACATCAACAGTGTTATGTTACTGCTCGTCCAATTTGGAGAAGTAATAAATATTATGAATACACTGTTCGATTAATCGATACTGATTATATGTCGTATCTTGATACTTCTGCGTGTCAACCTGGTATGACTACTCACTTCTTATCAAATGCTCATCCGTTTGATTATCACGATTTCGGTAAGTTTTGTATTGCCGCTTTATTTAGTAATAAATAAATGATAACTCTTCTAATTGCTGGAACATCTTTAAATATAAAGACAATCAGCAGCGAAGTAATAATATTTAAGATAAATATTATTAAACGTTCAACGACTATCTGTTATAGAGTAGAAATTTAATATTTCGAAAGGGAGAGAATCTTAGAAACATTAAGATTAAAATATAGTCTGATCTTTATAGTGATGTAAAGTTAACATAAATGACCACAAAATATCAGTCTAATATGGAGGTTCATCGTAACTACTTGACCTTACATAGAAATGATATTGATGCATCTCAAGCCTATTTAGCTAATGAAGATGTATTCTTGAAAATTAGTGATACTGAGACTAAGGGAAGTGAGAAATTGTTTACTATGACTTCAATGGAAAAGACCTTGATTGAGAATTTCTTGGAAGTTAAAGCTAAACATGATCTTTGGGCACGTAGTAATGTGGATAAGAACGGAAAACCGACTATAATTGATTCGCAAACGCAGAGACCTGGGAAATTTTAACAAACGTCTATGTTAAACATGGGTCACATACTGGAAACAGTATGATAAATTAAATTCCTTGAATTGCTGGAATATCTTTAATCTGCTACTTAAAGGCAATCAGCAGCTAAGCATTAAATATTATATATATTTATATCATATTTAATGAAAGTTCAACGACTAGTCTTCGGACGTACATATTTATATATGGAAGCAGGGAACAACTTAAATAATTAAATAAAAATAATTGTTACAAGATAAGTTGATGATATAGTCTAATCTTTATAGTGATATAAAGTATAAATAGTGTATATAGGCGACGGTAAGAAATTTGCCGCTTTATTTAGTGATAAATACTGAAACACCCTTCTAATTGCTGGAATATCTTTAAATATAAAGACAATCAGCAGCGAAGTCTTTTATAAGAAACGTTCAACGACTATCCGATAAGGAGTAGAGAAATAATTCTCGAAATGGAGGGAATCTTAATAATTGAATTATATAAGATTAAGATATAGTCTGATCTTTATAGTAATATAAAGTTAACACAAATGATAATTCCTCAAATAGAAAGATATGCATACTTAATTTCTTTCGATCAATTACTTACTTCACACTTCAAAGAAGCATTAAGTTTCTTGACCTCTAAATCAAAGAATTTGACAGGTAATGATTACGTATTAATCTGTAACTCTTTACTCTGGAATCAAATTGGTGATAACTTGATGAATGAAATTGGAAGGTGGACTCCTACTGCTACTTTGATGTATAGTAAATCTTCTGGTATGAAGAAGAAAGTAGGTGAAACGGTTGATGGTGTTAAAGTAGGTAATACTTTTGTTAGCTATGAATATCAAGGTAATACGATTACCTTCATGCCGGATAAAGCTTTAAATATAGAATATCCTGATCAAGCATTTGGATTTATTCTTGACTTAACTCCGGACTTAGCTAACGGAAAACCAGCTATTGAATCTTGGACATTCAAAGGCTGTGATATGATAAAAACTGATGTAATTGGGGTCGGGGGTCTCGATGGCGTATCGGGAGGAACCGCCAGCACACCAGTTGCAGGATCTGAATCATTTTGGATCCTAATCTCCTAAATTGCGGGAACATCTTTAGAGATTTAACTACTAAATATAATTAGCAATAATTATATGGCGAAGGTAACTACTTCGGTATAGTAACAAGGTTAAATATTAGATAATCCGCAGCCAAGTTTCTTTAAATAAAGAAAAAGGTTCAACGACTAGTAAGTCCTATTAAATAGGCATAGAACTTAAGTAAGTTCGAAAGAGGAGACACTTTTAAAAGTGATAATATAGTCTGTTCTTCATGGAAACATGAAGATTCTTGATCAAAAATGATCAGGAGGCTCAAGAAAATGATTTACTGGGGATTTTGACTTTTTGCTGCTTAGTTCCCTATTAGTGGTGACACTAATATAAAAAATTTCCTTAATTGCTGGAAACTCTTTAAAAATTACTTAAAATCTATTTGAGTATTACTTAAGTATACTTTAAAGACAATCAGCAGCCAAGAATTATATTAAGAGCCTTACTAGGACAGGTATAATTTGGGTTCAACGACTAGTCCTTTGTGACGTACCTATCAAGTGGTAGGGAAATGGGAAATAACTTAACTGATAAGTAAAACTATTTAAATACAAACACAATGAAATATATTGTCTATTGCACAACATGTTTAGTAAATAATAAAATTTATATTGGAGTACATAAAACAGAAGATCCTAATGTCTTTGATGGCTATATAGGAAATGGAATTACTAAACATTCTCTTGGAGGAATTATTAAGAATCCAAAAACTCCTTTTCAATATGCAGTAAAAAAGTATGGATATAAGAATTTCAAGAGAGCTGTACTTTTTATTTTTGATACAGAAGAAGAAGCATATAATAAAGAGGCCGAATTAGTTACATTAGATTTTGTAAAACGATCGGATACGTATAACGCAGCCCTCGGAGGATTAGGAGGATCTGTATATGAAAAACTGTATCAGTATGATCTTGAAGGAAATTTTATAAGAGAATGGGATGAATTTCAATTTGCGGTAGAGCATTTTCAGTGTAATCCAGCTAGATTTAGAATGGCAATAGATGATAAACGTTCTGCATTTGAATCTTATTGGTCTAGAGAGAAGGTTGATAAACTTGATGTGACAGAATATAGTAAAAGTATTAGATCTGAGGTATATCAATATGATATAAACGGAAATCTATTAAGAACTTGGACTTCTGTGAATCAGATTCTTCAAGAGACTACATTCTCTAGAGCATGTGTAGATGAAGCTGTTCAAAAATCTAAATTACTGGATTATTGTTATTATATAAAGGATAAAACAAAAATTTGGGATATTATAAAAACAGATATAGAGAATAGAACAATAAAATTTGTATCTATATATACTCCGAATGGTGAATTAATAAAAACCTTTTATAATCTAACTGATGCATCCAGAGAAACCAAATGTGCTGTACCAAATATAAAAAAAGCAATTCAATCAGGAGAATTATATAATAACTGTCTATGGACACATTATACAGAACCAACTTTTAAAAAATATGAACCTTCTTCTTTAGATAAAGGTTGTAAAGTTGGACAGTATGATTTAGATGGGAATTTAGTAAAAATCTGGAGAACGGTTGCAGAATGTGCAAAAGAACATCCTAAATGTAGAAAAGTTCTTAAAGGTTTTAGAATTAAGACACATGGATTTGTATTTAAATATATTAAAGATTAAGTTAAAGATATAGTCTAATCACTATGGCGACATAGTGGAGCAAACGCTCGAATAAGAGTAACGATCTTATTTAAATATAAATGACAGCGGCGTATCAGTATACGCACCCTATCGTTCTGTTATCTTTAGACAGAATCCGCTATAATAAATAAAATATAAAGAGGGCTAATAACCCTCTTTATTTTAAATTTAAACTATTTAATGATCAATGAATATGGGTATAAGTACAACTGCTTTAAAAGAGGAACTTGATACGGTAATACATTTACGTAGCCGTTTTGGTCCTAATCATGCTGGAATGTCAATTTCCCCAGTTAAGAATCCATTAACAAGAGAATTTCCTTCTTGTGTCAGAAATGTGGATTCATCTGGAAATATTATCTTAGGTAAAGATGATGATCCTTTGGATTATTTCGTTAGAACTACTGATAGATTCTTTATTAAAGATGGGGATGAGTTTGATCTAAGTAATCCTGTTAAATCTAAACAATGGGAAGCTATTAAATTTTCTGATCTTATTTTTGATAGTAAAGGGAAATTTGATGAAAGTGGTAAAATGTTAGTAGGACCAAATGAAAAAATCGGACCTCAAGCAGTTTATTATGTAGAAAGGATTGTTGAGGATACTAAAAAACGTAATACAGCCTCAAGGAAACTAAATAAAGCACTAAATTATATTTATAATGCTTCAAGAGATGCTTTAAGAATTAGAGCAATGCTTTTAGGTAAATATATAAAAGATGCTTACGATGAGGAAATTGAAGAGTTTCTAACAGAATTTGCTAAAAAAGATGCTGAGAAGATTATTTCTTTATTTGAAAGTAATGATACTAAATATCTAATAGCATTTACATATGCTAAACAGAAAGGTATTTTACGACAGAAAGCAGGATTGTATACATATAATGATAATGATATCATAGGTAGAGATGCTGATTCTTGTATTGATTTTATGAAAAATCCTAAGAATAAACTTATTACTGATAGGATTTTAAGAGAAATTCAAGAGATTTCTGTAAAGGATGAGGATGTAATTATAGAAGCTATTTCCGATGATAATAAAAGAATTGAAGATTTAAAAGCACAGAATGAGGTATCTACAACACAAAGTTTTCTGAATGATTCTAAGTCTGATTCTGAAATATTAAAAGATTTAGAAAATGCCGAAAAACTTCCATTAGAGAATAAAAGTAAACCTACTAGTAAAAGTAGTAAATAATATATAATATGAATTTAAAACAAGTCTATCAAGCAGTACTTATAGAATTAGAAAAACAAAAAGCTCCCAGTATGCTCTTAGACGAGTTTAATTATTATTATTATAAAAGTGTTATTCAGTATATAAATACTAAATATAACTTTTGTGATATGAACCAACAAGAAGATGATGATCTTAGAGTATTAAATATGACTGCCACTTTATCTGGAGGGAATATAATAAGTAAAGATGACGATAAAACATTATTTACTTTACCTAGTGATTATTTTCATCTTAAAAATTGTGTAATTACATTTAATAACCCTAATGCTAAATGTAATTCTAATTCAATAATTAAGAAGGGAGCAAGAAGATTAACATCTGATAAATATCCTGGGATATTAAATAATTATTACTTTAAACCTTCATATAAAACACCTTATTATTATATATATAATGATGATTCTGGACAAATTAAAACTGGAACTCCAGTTATTATAAAGCTGTTTTATGGAGAAGATAAGAATATAAATATCTCAGATATATCTATAGATTATATTAAATATCCTAACGAATTGAGTCTAACTGTAAATGATTTAGAGAGTGAAGATGAGATTCTGGAGGACTTAGAGTTTCCTAAATATGTATGTTACGAGATAATTAATATTATGGTGAAATTATTTTTAGAGAGACATAGAGATCCTAGGTTAAACACTAATCCTATAGTTAATCAAACAATAGCTCCACCTATTTTCCCTAATAAATAAAATTTATAAACATGTTTGAATTTGTAAACGAAGTAATTATTAATAGTGCGAAAGATTCGCTTAGTGGACTTAATAAGTTCGATAATCAGATAAATGGAGAGAGTGGTTTTAGAGTGCTTCGAGTAGGAGATTATAAGACTGCATATATTAAAGGTGGTAAGATATATAAAACAACTGCCTCAGATCCTAAAGTATCTATATCCGAAATTACTATTACTGATGCTGTTAAACCCACAACTGCTGGTGTAATAAATCATATTAGATTAGCTATTGGTATGCAGCTTTCTGGATCTGCTGATTCTTATTTTGCTGAAACTATGGATGACAGACGTCGGAGAATGTTTTATGCAAATTTAGATGTAGTAAATACCGATACTGCTGCTAATATTGCTAGTAAATTGGTTGATATTATAAAGAAACAAGGTAATTTCTATAATAATCTACGATTTAAAGCTACTGTTGCAGGTGCTAAAATTACTATAACTTCTGCTAATGAATTTCAACTATTTAATGTGTTGGAAGTACAGAAATTGGAAGATTTTAGTACTGCTGCTTTAGGTAATTATTATCCTAAAGAACCCATATACACTACTATATTAACAGGAACTAATACTCAAATTGCTCAAGAAGGTGTTGGTACTTATTGGACGATGTTGAAAAATGTACAGATCCAAACCTCTCTTAGAACTGGAATCTTTAATCAGGATAATGATGATTCTAAGATTGTACCGGGTGCTTCTTATAATCAATACGTATTTGATTATGAGTGTGAAAGAGATCATACTGGTATGGGTGCTGTAGGTGAGAAATTAGTATCTATCACTAAAGCTGTTTTCTGGGTTAATACCTCTATCTCAGATACTTTCGAAACTGCTGTAAAAGCTGCTGGAGTAGTTATAGATGATGTAGAAAAAGCTTCCGATAATACTGGTACGGATGCGGCTACTCAGACTATGACATTGAAAGTAAATGAGAAGAAATATGTAGATATTAAGATTACCGAATATGATTCTGTATCTTCTGCCGATCCTACCAAGGTTACGGTAAAAGGAATAGAGATTACTGGTAAAGCTACTACAGATTCTGCTGTAGCTGTAACCTATAAAAAAGGAGCTACTACAGTATTGACTGTTAATGTAACTGTAACAGCTTAATATAAGAAAATATATTATTTAATAAAAGGCAGGTAAGATAATAATATTCTTATCTGCCTTTTTAAATATTATACTATATGGAATTAAATAAATTAGCCTCTGCGATTTTAAACGATATTTTATCAGGATTGAGAGGTATTACATCTAATATATCTTTATCTGTTGAACAGTTAGAGGATGATATAATAGATGAGAGGTTAACTATAATAAAAGAATATGCTTTAAAAGGACTTCTCCCAGTTAAGGATTTAGTTACATCTATTAATTGTTTAGAGGTAGACTGTAAACCTATAGAGAATTGTAATTTATGTAATTCTAATTTAAATGTTAGAGAGACTAATATTCCTCATGTAGAAATACCTCAAATTGTTACAGATTTAGGAGTTGATGCAATTCAGTATTTCGGAACTGTTGATAGAAATACTCCGTTTAAAATTTATACTGATATATCTTATCAGTATCATAAATATAATAGGTGGTTAGGAAGGAAGCCTTATATTTATATAGATACAGCACCTAATGAAAATGGGATGTATGATTGTTATATATTTAATGCTCCGTTGATTAAAACATTATCTATAATAGCCGTATTTAAAGATCCTAGACAATTAGAACAATTTACTTGTTGTAATGCAGAAGAGGTATCTAATATGAACTTCTTGACTAATGATATTAAGAGAAGGATTACAGAAAAAAAAGTGAGATGGTACAAAAATTTAAACACAATACAACTTCCAAACGATCAAGTACCTAAACCATGATATAATTATAGAAATATATGGAAAATAAATTAATTAGAGGAGTAATTTATAAATATACTTCTCCTTCCGGAAAATGTTACATAGAACAAACTATAAATGAGAAAAGAAGAAGAAATGATTTTTTAAATGAAAAAGATGAAATTTATGCAGGTCCAAAAATAAATAATGCTAGAAAAAAATATGGACCAAAAAATTTTGAGTATGAAATTCTTTTTGCTGTAGAATCTTATGTAAAAGAAGAAGTTAGAGATTTGTTAAATCAGAAAGAAATACAATATATAGAGATGTTTGACTCTTTTTATAATGGTTATAATAGTGATAGAGGTGGAAATACATGTTCACATGTTATAACAGAAGAAACAAAACAAAAACTTTCAGAGTCAATAACAAAATTCTATGAAACACATGAGTCAGAATTAGCAAAACCTATTTTACAATATTCTTTAGACGGTAAATTTATTAGAGAATGGCCATCTATTCATAAAGCAGCGGTATATTATAAGGTGAAAGATAGTACAATAGGGGAAGTATGTAGAGGATATAGAAATTATTGTGGAGATTATACTTGGAGATATAAAGAAGATTTTGATGATATTCCCGATACAATTAATATAAAAAATAAACATGCTAGAGCTAAAGTTAAACAATATTCTTTAAATGGAGAGTTTATTAGAGAATGGGATAATATGTCACAAGCTGCTATGGAACTTGGATATAGTTTAGGAAACTTTAGTACCTATTGTAACGGAAGAAATAATCACGAATATAAAGGATCTTTATATTATAGAGGTTCAGAAACTCCAAATTTAATTAACATATGAAGAATTTAAACTTCCACACAGCATATACATATATTCAAACTAATTATGGTTTAAATATAGACCAATTAGAATTTGAATCCTCAGGAATGATTGCATATGATAAGATAGGAAATAAACAAACTGAGATAAAGGAATTTGTTGGAGACGTTGTAAACGGGGAATTAGAACTCCCATGTGATGTTACTAGTATCGAAGCAGTGTTTGGGAATTTTATAGACTCTCAAAAAACATCTAATAAACAACGTTGGCCTCAAGTTATTACTAATTACATAGAACGGTATATAGAATACTGGAAATATAATAAATCCTTATTATATGATTATGGAGTATTATTAAATTACCAAATGAGGGAAAATACTTTATTATTTGATAAAGATTATAAGAATGTATTAGTTTTATATAGGAAACAAATTCTAGATGAAGAAGGATTTCCTTATATAAATTCTAAAGAGGCCGAAGCAATTGCAGCATATTGTGCTTATACAGATTTATATAAACAAGCTATTAGAACTAGAGATCCTAATACATATCAAATGGCTCAGAATATAAAATTAGAATGGGCTAGGTTATGTGAAAGAGCTAGAGTTCCGGAAAAAGTATCTCAAAACGATATGAATAGGATTTTAGATGTAATGACTAGCTTTGATAGAAAATCTTACGGAAAATCATTTAAACCAGAGAAGTAATGAAATATAATAATACAACAATATCTTCTCTTAGTTATACATTCTCCGCACCTGAATTATTTGAAAAATTCGATTTAAAGAAGTTAGAGGTATCTAGAAAAATGCTTAAAAAGAATTATAAAAATGGTGCAGAACTCCGATTATGGTGTTGTAGAATTTATATTTACTTTTTATATTTAGTAATATTGGATATTATCAGAAATAGTACTACTTTCGTATTTACAACCAGAAAAAGAATGATTTTAGGGATTGAAATACTTAAAGGAGAAGAACTTTTAAATCATCTAAAGACTTCTACAAATACAATGTACAATTATTTTGATTCTGAGTATAAATACCCACAAATTAAATTATTCTATGAGAAAGGTAAAAAAGGAACCTTAACTAGAGGAGTAATGTTAAATTACTCCTTAACTAAAGAATTTTTTGATAATGTAAATAGTGGTAATAAGTATGGCTAATAAGATTAAGTATTTAAAGGATTATCTCCCGATATTACAAGAAAGATTTCCGGAATTTAGTATAGAAGATTTAACTACTATTATTAAATATGGGAATAGATATTTATATTATGTAATATCTAATAATAGTGATGTTTATTTATCTAGTAAAATAGATGGTAAGATGTTTAAATTTCTCATTGGAAGAGTTACATTTCAAAGTATTGCTCATAAAATTAGATATGCTATTAGTAAGATGATTACTAAGATGAGGTTTTTATATAGACAGCGTAGAACTAAATGGTGGGGGTATTGTTATTTTGGATTAACTGAGGAGAAGTTTAAATCCATTTATTTAAATAAAAGAAATATTACGTTTAATTTTGGGGATGTATGCTTATATAGAGTGCTCGATGAGTGCTTACTTAATTTAAACTACGATCATTTCTTTAGAGTTAAATTATACGGAATTCCTGGATATAAGGTATTTTTTGAGAATTATTCTACTAAAGATGCAGAATATTTCTTAAAAAGATCTTTTGATGGGTACGAGTTTACTAAAATTGATAATATAACTAGAGAAGATTTAACGGAATTTTAATATGGAAATAGCTCAAAACTCCTTTAATGGAGGATTATTAATGGATATGAATGATACTGTAGTTCCGAATACAGTATTAACAGATTGTTTAAATGGGACATTGATTACTTTCGATGGTAATGAGTTTATATTACAAAATGACTCTGGAAATGGGAGAGTTGAATCTTGTGCATTAAAGAAAGATTTTATTCCTCTTGGAATAAAGCAGTATGGAGGGATTATATATATAGCATCGATGAATCCTCTTACTGGAGAATGTGAATTAGGTTCATTTCCATCTCCAGAAAGGAATATATCTTCGGAAGAATTATCTATGGATGATATAGATACTGCTATACTTGATAGTACTTTATATCCAGAAGGGAAGAGTGAAGGATTACAAATTACTTATTTAAAAGCTGATTTTTCTTTATTGCAACGAATGGTTTTAAGGCCCGGCGATAAATTTCTAATTTATATAACTCCTAGCACTGGTAGCTCTTCGATAAATAACTTTATAGAAACTTATAAAAATTATAATACTACATTCAGTAACGGGAAACTTCAACGAAGAGTTTTTTCATTACATCTTGCCACTGTAAATGAAAATGGATCTATTACTTATATAGAAGATCAAACTAATGTATTTACAAACGAAGTTAGAAAGTTTTTTTATACAGAAGGCGAAGCATTTGGAGGTAATATTCAATTAAAAACAGTTCAGGATCCCTCATTATATAATACATATAGTTCTAGATTTAATGGATATTTAATTATAGTATTAGAGATAGAACCTATTGATTTTTTTAATATTGAGATAGGAGATGTAACTGAAAATGGTAAGGATGATTATGATGTAGAGCTTATTATTAATAGTGAAAGTGATAGTTATAATAATGTATATGGAGTAAGAATAGAAAAAGATGAAGAAGGTACCTATGAGGATGAAGAAATAGATCCCGATTTAAATCCAGAGTTTATTTTAAAGCCCGGAGAGAATATTCCACAACCCGTAATATCAATTAAACATGATTTATTAAAATTAAGTAAAGAAAAAGATACACGTATAACTATAAAACCATATTCAAGATTCCAATGGTTTGAGAATCTTAAATATACAACAGTATTAAATTATCGAGATCTATTAACTAGTAAAGAATCTAATATATGGAGATATTCTACTACTAGTACTACTAATATAGAAGGAAGAGAAGTTAAAAGGGTTACTATTACTACAGACTTCTTTGTTAGAGGAACATCAAACGGATTAAATAAGTGTGATGTAATGTATATAGAATTTTATGATGTATCCGCAAATGCATCTCTTATATATCCTTTATCTAAATCTATTTCAGGATCCTATAATTTCTCTATAGATTGTTTTGATAAAGATTTAAAAGTAGAACCTTATTATTATCAAAACGGGAAGGAGGTGGAAGATATAGATTCCGCTATTACAAATTTCGAAAATAATTATTTAGAATCTTCCGGTACCAATTACTATTTATTATTGGATTCTTCAAGATTAGAGGATTATTTTAAAATAGTATCTGGAGAAACTGTTCAAGAGAATATAAATACTAAAGAGCCTTCTATATCTAATCCTAGATTACCGTGGATATATAAAATAGAACCTCAATTAGGAAATGGTACTAAAATATATAAGAATTTTAGTACTCAAAATAATTATGTATATAATTCTGAATATACTAGGTTAAGATATAATAATTTTTATATATGTAGAATATGTGGATTGAGCTTTAATAAGGATACAGAAAAACACCAATTTGAGGTTGAGGAATATAATGCTTTATATACTCTTTTCACAAATGGACAATTTAATTCTTATTATACTTCTGCTATTACAGAAGATACTAAGAACTTTTCAACACTTAAAATAGATAATTATATAACAGTAGTATCGGATTCTGCTATAGATTTATCCCAAAAGAGTATTACTGGACCAACTATTATCCATAAAAAAAATAATATACTACAACCTTCATTGTCATCAGCTTCCGATTTAATTGAAGAAGGGGAACACAAGACGCAATATGAAACTACTATAGAAAATAGTGTCACAGTAAATTCAGAATATAGACTTAGGAAAGTAAATAAGCTTAATTTTGGGATATTAGATGCTGATATAATTTACTCATCTGATACATCTAATTATAGTTTAACTACTTCCGGAACTCCATTAATTTTTCCGTCAGCTATTATAACCGATAATAAAGTTCAAAGTGATGAAAATATTAGGGAGCTTACTATAACTGCAACCCTAAATAAACAAGTAAAATCAGGAACATATACTACAAATATTCCTGGAGATAAGATAGAATATAATAAATGGAAACCTGTAGGATTATTAGGGTGGAATGGACTACAAATATCATCTGGAATACCTTATTATCATAACGATGATGGAGCTGGAGATTGGATCTGTGTTAAGGATGGAGTAGATAATATTTTTGTAGATGAGGATGTATCATCTAAGTGGGTTACTAAAGATCCAAATAAAGGGGGTTATGATAGAGATTACACTGTAGACGCAGGAAATTCTCCAACCACAGTCGTAAATAAAATAAAATCAAGACTAGGGAATAATAAAATAGGGATATTAGCATTTGCTGGAGATAGTCTTGATACTTCTCTAGAAGCTTTCGTAAATGACTGGGGAAGTAGAACCTGTAATAAATTATATTTTTATCCTAAAAAGAATTCTTCTAAATATTATCCATCAACCTTTGTTATAATAGAATTTGATGGAGATACAATGTGTATTTGTAATATATACGGAACTAGGGTTGAAAATAATATGTCAGTAGGTACTATAAAGTCAGAATTTAATACATTATTTAATAATTTATATAGAGCAAGTAAAGTATCTGGAGCATCTAATAATCCTTATACTATACCTAATCCTGATACAATTAAATATGATAATCTTTATGATACTACATTAGAAGGAAAGATAAAATTAACTGGATCATTTTCATCAGTAAATATTAATATAAAAACAGATGGTAGTACTATATCTCTAAATGACAGGATTACTACAATAATAAATACATATATAGATTCATTAGAGGATAATAAGTATTATATTGGATATGGAAGTACAGATACTGTCCCCGATAAAACAAAATTAGAAGATTACAAACCAATAGAAACTACACAAGCTCCTTTTTCAGCTAGCATACCTTATAGATATATATTTAGTTCTTCTTTAACTTCTTCTAATTTAAATAAAGTTAAAAACATATATCTCGAAGCAAGTAGTTACACTACATATATATCTAAGGATTTAGATAACATGTACGCTACTAATAATGAAAAATTATATTTTAAGAGAGTAGATAAATTTGAAGTACATCCTCTTTTTAGTATTCTAAATAATAACATTCATCTGATAGGAATGGGTTTTGGAGCAAGTAATCAGGAATCTAGATATATTGACTGGTATTCTTTTAGAAATTTATCAGATAATGAAGATTGTTGTAATGCTAACCTTAGAAATCCAAATGATCTGGTATTTAGCAAACAATTACAGGTAAGAGGAAATATAACTGGGTCTAATTTTAGTAAACCAGAGAATTTAGTTAATTTTACTTAATTATATATGACCCCTTTTTTAACCTTAAATTTTGATATTACATTTGAAATTATGTATAAGACTCTTCAAACAGAAGGGTTTTTAGCATATGAATATAATCCATTTAGAAATTTAAGATTATCCGGAAATAGATATCTTAAAGCTACTGATGGAAGATATGTAATAAAAAGTGGGGACATTGAAATTCCTGCTACTTTAAAAATAATTGAACCTATAGATAATGATACTGGAATATTTAAAGAAAAAGAAATCTATATTACTGATCAAAATATAGATACTTTATTTATAATAAGTTCTAATAATAGTAATATAAATACAGATGAAGTTAAAAGTAGATATTCAGAAGCAACCGCTAAATACTCTTCTCTTAAATATACACCAAGACAAGCATTAAGTCCAAGAGAATGGGTTCGTACTAATAGCAAAAAAGAAATCGAAGTTAGTAATCCAGGTAATAATGAAGGAAGATTGATTACATCTAATAGAAAAGGAGATTTAGTTGATTTTAGTACTAAAGATTTAAATTTTAGTATAAATAATCCAGTTGATATAGAGATTCAAGAATCGTATGACGGAAGCGTAAATCTTATACTTAATGATGATTTAAATCCCCCAAGACTTATAAATTCCCGTTTTACTCCAACTGAAAATGGAATGTATAAAATTATAGATAGAAATGGGAATAATGATACTAATATATATGATGAAAATTCCTTAGACGGAGAGACTAAACTATATAAAACTATAAAAACTCTTCCAGTTATTAGATTTGATGGTGTAGAATCTGGAGGGGAATTAAAGGTTGGGAATTATGTATTTTATTTTAAATATCAAGACTCTGATGGAAACGAGACTGATTTTGTTGCTGAATCAGGAATTGTTTCTGTTTATATAGGAGATATTAGTGATATAAAAACTATAAAAGGTGGAATATTAGATACTAATGCGTATAAAACTATTAGATTCACTATAACTAATATAGACGATTCTTATGATTATCTAAATATCTATTATACAAGATCCACTAGTACTGAAAATGGAACAGAGATTACAAAAGCATATAAATTAGCTAATAGCTTCTCTGTAATAAATACTGTATGTACTGTTACTATAACAGGTATAGAACCTGTGTCAGAAATTAGTTTAGATGATATTAATATCCAATATAGTATTGTAGAAAATGCTAAATCTCAGGCTCAAGTACAAAATAGATTATTTTTAAGTAATGTAAATAAAACAACTATTCCGTATAAAGAATTAGCCGATCTATCTTTGCGTATTATTCCAGAAGTTTATACAGAAGATGAGGTTGGAGATATATCATTAGATAATGGGTATTACACACCAGTTGGATCTAGTAGAGAAACCTCTGGAATGTATTATAATGTATATAATATCTATCATAGAGTAGGATATTGGGAAGATATATATAGATTTGGAATAGTATATATAATGAATGACTTTACATTGTCTCCAGTATTTAATATCCGGGGAAGAAATTTAGGAATTGAGAATACTGAAAAAATTGAATCTATATATAATTGGAATAAAGATACCAAACTTCCTGGAGATAGAAATTATATAGAAGTTTTAGAGAATGGATTTATAAAATCTTCTTTGGATAATGCTAAAGGTGTAGTTAAATTAAGTGTTGAAAAGAACTCTACTTATGATGGAAATAATAAACCAGTAGGTATTAAATTCATATTTAAGAATTCAGAAAATAACTCCGATTATTCTACTTGGAAGGATACTGAGAATTTAATAAAGGAATTAAAAAAATATACTAAAGGATTCTTTTTTGTACGTCAAAAACGCATTCCAACAGTATATTGTCAAGGAGCAACTATAGGATTAGATTTAAATTCTAAGATCCCTGTTCTTCCAGTAAAACGTGGAGACGGTAATCCGTTAGGAATGACTGAATCTTTCATAGCTAATAGTAATGGGGATAGTATTTTAGAAAATGATATTAATAATAGATTATTACATTCTAATGATATCCTATCAAATGCTGCTATTGTTCCAGAAGCGGAATTAAATAATGAATTATACTCTCAGATATTTAATGGATCTAAATTTGTTCTTAGAGATTCATATTTAACATACGATACTACAGAAAATTATATTACCCAAAGAGGAGATGATAGACATTATACATTTCCGAATTTCTCTAGAAATAAAGAAGGTGATAGTAGTAGATCTTGGTATCAAAATATAAGTTTAACTTATATTGATGATAATATTCAATTAAAAACATCCGGAACGCAAGATTTTTCTTCTAGAGCTGGTGAAGCCGAAGTTGCATATAAATTTAAATATCTAGGTAAAGAAGATAAAAAAGCTAAAGCAAAAAACCTATTACGGGGATCTTGGGGTTCTTATGTAGGAATTGAAGGACTACAATCGTACTGTAAATTAGTAGATATAATGGTTCCGGGATATAATGAAGGTATGTTAGTCGATTATTTTAAAGCTAGATTTAGTGATATGTCTCCATACTATTCTATATGTGATAGATATGAGTGGGATTCATTAGAAGGCGAAGAATTAGTTTGTTATAGAGGAGATTGTTATATAAGTATTTTTACTCATAGAATGTGTAGAAACTTCCAAGATCCGGAAAGTCCTACTAACGATACTATTGTAGATCCTTATACATGGAGAGATAATTATACTGGTTCGGAAGATGGAGCTTTAAATTTGGAAAAAGCAGAATTAATAAATAGAGGAGATGTTAATGCGGTTCAAATTGGGCATTGGGTTACATTAAAATGTCTGTCTAATATAAATTTAGCATTACGATGTGAAGATGGATCTAATACCTCAGAAGAAGCTTTAAATGGACATCCTAGAACATTTTATCCCATATCTAGATTTAATGCATCTGGAGAGTATAAAATTCCTGAAAGTACAGTATATAATTCTGGATATAATAGTTCTACATCAGATAAGAATTATTTTATTCTTCCGGATGTTCCATATATAAAAAATGATTTTTCTAATAGAATAATGTATTCTGATATATTTATATCTGATGCATTTAAGAATAACTATAGAGTATTTCAATTAAGTAATTATAGAGATTATAATAAAGAATATGGAACTATTACATCTATTGTAGAATGGTACGGAGATTTAATAGTAGTATTCGAAAAGGGAGTTGGACTTATACCAATAAATGAAAGAATCCAAACAGCTGGAGAATTAAATAATCCTGTATATTTAAATTCCAATAATGTTCTTCCCGAACGTCCAATTTTATTATCTAAATTATATGGTTCTCAATGGAAAGATTCTATATTAAAAACAGATAATTATGTATATGGTGTCGATACTTTTGCTAAAAAGATTTGGAGAACAAATGGAAAATCATTTGAGATTATATCTGATTTTAAAATTCAGAAATATTTAAATGATAATATTTCATTTACTGAAAGAGAGAGAAGCACTACCTTAGGATTGCGGAATGTAAAAACACATTTTAATAAATTTAAATTTGATGTATTATTTACTTTCTATGATGATATTCAGGATATAAATCCAGTAGGAGAATTTATAACTTCTAGAGAATGGAATTTGTGTTATAATGAAAAATTACAATTGTGGACAACCAGATATTCATGGATTCCATTAATGTCTGAAAATATATCTAATGTATTCTTTACTAATAATAAAGAAGATTCTAAGAATATATCTAAAGTCTCAGTTACATGGGAAGGTTCTGTTGCAGCTAAAGGAATTATATTAAGAGATCCCACTACTTATTCGAATAAAGTAAGTTGGGAAAGTATATTAAATCCGATTAATAATCCTTTAGTTGTATATAAAGGAATAGAGATTCCGGATCTTACCTCTTCCGTTACAACTGGAAAAGATGTTGCAGTAGGGTTATTAGATATTAAATTAGATGTAGATCCAGATAAATTTAGAATTAAATACTCTAAATATGAATTTATAAATAATGACATTTATCCAGATAACGAAGATTTTTATTTATATACTCATGAGGATAAGATAGGTAATAAAGTTTCAAATAGACAAACATGGTTGATATTAAGATCATCTAACAGTACTATTAGAAATAAATATCTAGAAGGGGATAAGTATGTAACTCTAAATATTAGAGCAGAATTAGTGCGAGGGAGAAACGAATCTATAGCATCAAATATGGAAGAATTAGAAGTAGATGCTAGTAGTATATATACTGGAGTAGTTTATATAAGGACATCTTCCAAGACTTGGGAAAATCCTACATATTTCTGGAGACATGGAGCAGCTGGAATATTTGATAATAAAGAAAAAATCTATCCAACCTCATGGTATAAAGAACGAGATTCAAAAGGAGTACCTCTTTCTTATGACCCATTTGAATTTGAGTTTGTTGTAAATAAGAATGTTGGATATCATAAAGTCTTTACAAATCTCTTTATTATATCTAATAACGTTCTTCCTGAATTAGTCTCATTTGAAGTAATCGGAGATGCGTATGATTTCTCTAACATTCCAGATTTAAAAGAAAATACCTATTTAGTACAGAAGGGAGAAATTAAAGAATCTGAGGCAGATGATTATATAAAATTTATTGATAATAAAGACTGTAATAATAAATCTACTGGAAAATCTGCTATTGTATTCTATGATGATAGATTATCTGAGTATAGTTTAAGAAGAATTCAACCTATTAAGGATATGTCTACTTGTGGTATTATTAAAGGTAATACCAGATATCAGGAAGACTTTGTTAATATTACTCTAGAACCTTTTAAATATCAAAAAGGAAATAAGGGAAATATTAAATTAAAAATAGAAGAAACTAGACCCAGAGATAAATATATAAAGATTAGAGTTAAATATAAAGGAGATAAGAGAGTTATTATTACCGCATTACAAACAATGTTTGAAATAAGTTTTTGTTAAATAAACTAAAATGAAAAAGTTTTATGATGGGGGAATAGTTACATCAACAGGACCTTTGATAGGATCTGTTAGTGCTAGTAACCCTCTTACATTAAATAAAATGGCATTGCAAAATGCTTCTTTATCTAAAACAGGACCTGGATTATGGGATAGTATTAAAGCTAATTTTGCTCCTACTTCAACTACAAGTGCTTTAAGTGGGTTAGGTACTTCTGCTAATATAGGATCTGTTTTAGATATAGGAGCCAATTTAATTGGAAAGGACTATTCCGGTAAGAGAGGAAATATAACAAAAGGACTTGATGCTGGATATGATACTATTAGTAATACTGTAGGAACTGCAATCCCAGTCGTAGGAGCAGCAATGAAGGCAGGTAAATTAATAGGTAACGGATTAGAAAAATTAGGAATTGGAACAGATAAAATGACTACAGCTGATGCTATTTTAGGAAGTAGCTTTTTTAATCTTGGTGCTGTAGGATTAATAAATAACGCATTTGGAAAAAAATCTAGAAAATTTACTGTAGATCAAAATATTGCTAATAACTCTTCTTATACAGGAACTGGTAAATTCATTACAGATGCTGGAGGTCTATCTGGAAAAAAATATGGATTATTTTCTAATAAAGCCAGGAAAAAAGCTAATAAAAAAATGGATAAAGCTCAAGGATATCAAAATACTATAGATGATATCTTAACAGATGCATCAGATAGATCCGCAAGATCAATAAGTTCTTCTGATATGTTTTCTAATAGATTACAATTAGAACAATCTGGAGGATTAAATAATATTAGATTTGGAAAGGATGGATTTAAATTCTTGGAATCTTTTAGAGTTAAATACGCCGAATCCCAGAAAAATATTCTTAAATATAAAGATGGCGGAAAAATAGGAGAGAAGAATATAATTCCAGAGGGTAAATTACATAAAGAACTTCATCATCTAAATACGGAAGATATATCTAGGAAAGGGATTCCTGTTATATTAAAAGAAGGAGATAAGATATCTCAAGTAGCTGAAATAGAACGGGAAGAATTAATTCTTAGATTAGAAGTTACTGAAAAATTGGAGGAATTATATAAAGAAGATAGTGATGAGGCTGCTATTGAAGCTGGGAAATTATTAGTTAAGGAGATACTACATAATACTATTGATAAAGGTAAAGTAATTAAAGAAACTAAATAATATAGGTATATTTAAATAGAATTGAAATATATTCTATTTAAATATAACCTTTTATATATAATACTATGTTAAATTTAAATAAAGTAAATTCTTATTTAATACAGAAGTATCAAAGTGGAGGAAAAAGCAATGCAAAGCAAACTCAAGCAGAAAGAGTATACAACTTCCTTAATCCTGCTGATGGTTATTGGAGTGCTCCTTATTACATACGCCTTCCATATTTAAATTATACTAACACTCCAGTTCCAGTACGGGATGAAAAAGAATTGGCCACTCCTATTGAAGAAGCTTTCTTTAAGCATTATTTAAACTTAGGAAAGGATTCGAGATTAATAAAATTTTCTAAAGCTAGGATAAATGCTGACAAAGATAAAGATCCTAAAAATGCTGAATATGTAGGAATCCCGCAACCAGTAGCCCGTAGAGTACAATCTATGGTAGACACCTTAAATGTAGGTAAAATTCTACGTAATTATGATAAATACATAGAAAAATATCCAGAGTTACCTAGTAAATCTAGATTGGAAAAGATATATAAAACTGGAAAAGAAGTACTAGAATCCGGAGAGCCAAAAGTAGTTAATGAAGGATTAACTGTTAAATATATAGAACGTCCGAATAAGAATCAGCGTTGGGCAACCGGATTAGATCTTTTTGGGAATTTTACTATCCAATGGGATAAGGATAATAATACTATCAAAGTAAATGATACATACGACTTTCCTTCAATAGTTACAGGAAAATACACTATCCCTAAAAGAGAAAAATCCTTGGAAATTAGAGAAGATATTAAATTTAATCCCAAAGTAGGATCTTATTTGTTAAGAGATAATATGAAGAATTATTATGCTGATGATGAGGATCCTTATTTTAAATAATATATAATTATGTCAGAATTAAAAAAATCAATTGTAAAAGTTAAAGTACATAATAAAGAATATCTCTGTGATACTGCTATAGACGAATGGGAGAGAGAACATGGATTTATGAATACAGAGAATCTATCAGAAAATCAAGGACTTCTATTTATATATCCAGAGGTACAAGAAAAGGTAAATTACTGGATGAAAGATACACCTTTATATTTAGATATAGTCTTCATCTCTCCAGAATTTAAAGTAATATCTAACAAAGAAGGAAAGCCTAATGATACAAGTATTATATCTGAAAAGAATGTGTTATTCGTATTAGAGGTATCTAATAATTCCGGAATTCGATCTGGAGAAAGTGTAGAGTTTGAGGGATTAGATGAAGTACTTGAAGAAAGATTAGATTATTTAGAAGATTTAGAGGATGAATCTCCTAAAGATGAGATAGAGAATGATATCGATGATCTAGAGGATTTACTAGAAATACTTTCTACTAACGGTAAAGTACAATATAAAATAAAAGGTGGAGAGAGGATATTTTCTAGGAAGAATACTAGAGTCTTAATTCGCCAGGCTAAGAAAGCAGAGAAGTTAAAAACCGATTCTGCGTATAAGAGATTAGGTAAGTCTGTATTTAAATATATGAAAATACAAGATAGTAATGATCCAGAATATGTAAAAACTAAATAATATCAATAAATATATATATTTAAATGAATAAATCTCATACTCTCATATCAATGATCTTAAGAAACGAGGGAGGTTATGTATTTGACCCTGACGACTCCGGGAAGGAGACATACTGCGGAATATCTCGTGCTAATTTCCCTAAATGGGAAGGATGGAAGATCATTGATAAATTCAAACCTTTAAAAAGAGGACAAATAATAACAACAGTTAAAGAATTAGAAGATTTAGTAGAACAATTCTATGCAGATCAATTTTATAACAAATGTAAAATAGACGATATAAGCAACATTTATATCTCTGCCCATCTATTAGATCATGCAGTTAATGCGGGTGTCTCTAATGGTGTTAAATGCCTCCAAAAAGCTATTTTAAATTTAGGACATTCTTTGGATGTGGATGGGAAAATTGGACCTACTACAATTAGATTAGCTAATTTATGTAATTCGAAAAATTTGCTGCAAGAGTTTATTTCTAGAAGAAAAGAATATTATCAAGAAATTGTAGATAGAAAACCATCACAGAATAAATTTTTGAAGGGATGGTTAAATAGAGTAGATGAGGTGAATAATTATATATCTAACAAATATAAATCTTAGGTATTTAAATATATATAAAGCTTATAAATACAGATATTTAAATAAGTTATAAGCGATAAAACAAACAAAGTTTTTATTTAAACACGAAGTGTTTTAATAAAAACATTAAATCTAGTTCGGAGCTTTGCGACCCGGTATATATAGATAGTGTAAAAAATTCCGGATTGTTAAAGATATAACATTTAGTTAAATATAGCATAAATTATAATTTACCTAGAAATTTAGAATTAAAATAAAGCTAATAAGAAATATTTTCAATAAAATATTGATTTTTTAATTGTCAAAAATTCCTTATAGTATTGTAAAAAATTCCTTATAAGTTTATTTTGAATAATCAAGTTTATTTATTATATTTGCAAATGTAAATCAACTTTACAATTTAATATTTAAATTTATGGAAACAAATGATAATAAATCAACTATTAGACATGTTCAAATTCCTCATGGAATAACAAATTCAAAAATAAATTATCTAGGAGTTGGAGTTTATGCAATCCTTAGATATTATATGAATAAAGATACTAAGGAATGTTTTCCTTCCTATAAGAAGTTATCAGAAAAATCTGGACTTTCTAGACCTACATTAAAGAAATATCTAGATTTATTAGAAAAAGATGGACATATAACAAAAATAAGTAGAGGATTTAAAAATAGCAATTTATATAAATTTAATATAGATAGTCCTTTATATAAAAATTTTGAAATGTTTTCTTATGATTTTTTAGATAATAAGAATCTAGATTTTAAATCTAAATCTGCATATATGGTTCTTCAAGAGAAAATGTATAAAGATGGGAATTTTGGAAAGTTATGTGATACTGATATAAATATATGTAAACAATTAAATGTCTCTTACGACACTTGGAAAGAATTATATAAAACATTTGTAAACGATTGGGGTATGTCAAAAACTAACGCAAAGGATCCTGAATCTAAGGATAATAAATATTTATACACATTTGATCTAGAAACAATTGGTCAAGCAGTATTATTTAATAGGAAAAAGATTGAGGAACATGATGAAATGTTACATGAAATGAGAGAAGAAATAAATAATCTTACTCATGAACTGAAAATATTACAGAAACAAGTAAATGTTCAAAATCAAGAAGAAATTAAATCTAACTGTAAATTAAAAGTAATTTAATACATACATTAAAAATAATTATCT
>ERZ779875.524-NODE-524-length-35599-cov-5.458249_pt1 | contig 35599 bp, 32 predicted proteins | sample MGYA00511246_ERZ779875 | MGnify/ENA primary metagenome ERZ779875 (study PRJEB29588, sample SAMEA2155093) | human gut metagenome | biome: human gut; feature: human-associated habitat; material: faeces | place: Denmark | collected 2008/2010 ... | reverse complement strand
TTGGAGCCTCTAACGTATAAGGTCGGCTATTTCTTCGGGAACGTATCTTTTAACGTCCCTGTTAAATCTAAGAAGTTCCCTTACGATAGACGAACTGACCTGTACGTTCATATTGCCGCACGGAATATAAACGGTGACTATCTCGGGCATAAGTTCGGAATTTACGAAGTTCATTTCGTTTTCGTACTCGTAATCTTTCCCGTTTCTGAGTCCTCTCACGTTATATACAGCCCCCTCTTTTTTGAGAAGATCCACAAGAAGCCCCTCGTGATACACAACCTTTACGTTGCCGTATTTTCTGCAAGTTTTTTCAAGAAATTCAAGCCTTTTTTCTATCGGAAACATCGCCGTTTTGTTCACGTTCACGCATATTGCGACTATCACTTCGTCAAACATTGCCGAGCATTTCGCTATTACCTCTTCGTGACCTTTCGTCACGGGGTCGAACGTGCCGGCGAATACGCATTTTCTCATAATTCCACCTTTTCTAATCGGCTCTCTCCGTTTTCGGAACGAAAAAATCGAAAACCGCTATTCCGTACTTTCTCGAATCTACCTTTTCGGCGGACAAAGCGACCGTCTCGAAATCCTCGGAATGTTCGTATATTATTCTTCCGCCGTCCTTTAAAAGTCCTCTTTTTATCGCGGTTTCCACTACTTCCGTAGCGTTTACGCTGTACGGCGGATCCAAAAAAATCAAATCGAATTTATCCTTAGTTAAAGAGACGAACGACAAAGCGTCGCTTTCTACGACTTCGGCTTGCTCTTTAAGATATGCGAGATTTTCCTTAAGAAGTTTTACGCTTTCTCTCGAATTATCGACGAAAACGACCCTTTCAGCCCCTCTTGACAGAGCCTCCAAGCCTATGCCGCCCGTTCCCGAATATAAATCGAGAAATTCGCTTCCCGCTATATCGAACTGCAAAATATTGAAAAGGGCTTCTTTCGCCCTGTCGGAAGTCGGTCTTATTTCTCTGCCCTTAAACTCTTTCAGAACTCTTCCTCTGTGTTTTCCCGCTATTATTCTCATTATTCCTCGTCCGTTTTTATATGGGCGTATTTTGAATAAATACAGCCGCAATATCTCTGTCTGTATAGTTCGTGTTCGTTGGAAATTTCTACCGAACGCTTGAAGCCGTTTTCTTTTTTAAAATCGTTCGCGAGGTATTTCGCCCCGTATTTTTCTCCGAAATATTCGCCGATTTCGTTGATCAGTTTCGCATTTTTATGCGGACTTACGGTAAGCGTGGAACAAAAATAATCGAAGCCGCCCTCTTTCGCAACTTTCGCAGTCTCTTCCAAGCGAAGTTTAAAGCACATTTCGCAGCGTTTGCCGCCCTCGGGTTCTTTTTCAAGCCCCTCCGCTACCGCGAAAAATTCTCTCGACTTGTATCTGCCGTCTATTACGGGAATTTTTTCGCCGTAAGCCTCTTTTAAAAATCGTTTCTGCTCGGAAAGCCGCAGGTTATACTCTTCGCTTTCCGTCACGTTCGGGTTGAAATAAAAAACGGTAATATCGAAAAAGGGGAAAAGTTTCTCTATGACAGCCGTGGAACAAGGTCCGCAACAACTGTGCAAAAGAAGCGTTTTCTTCTCGCCCTTAAAGCCCTCGATTACCTTCTTCATTTCGTTTCCGTAATTTCTATCGTTCATTATATCCAAGCCTATAAGCCGTTTAACGACCTGTTTTCAGATTTTTATCTTCTTTAAAAGGGCGTTGTTGCCCATAACCATACCGCCGCCCGTAACGGTCGCCGTTTCGGGGTTTTCGCTCATATTCGCGTTTATTACCATCTGCTCTTTAAAGTAGACGTCAAGCCCCGTAACCTTGCTGCCGCCGCCTGCGAAATACACGCCGTATCTTCTTATGTCGGCCGAAACTTCCGCCGGAAGTTTTCCGAGAAGTATCTCCACGACGTCGAAAATCTGATTGTAGAAGGACTTCACGGGAAGCATTATGTCGTCCGAACTTACCGAAACCGACCTCGGCTTACCGCTCGTTAAGTCTCTGCCGCTTACGACGGTACGCATTCCGTCGTTTTCGAGCAGACTCGCAACCTGTATTTTTACGTTTTCCGCCGTCGGCATTCCTATTTTAAGGTTAAAATACTCTTCTATGTGTTTCATAATCATAGCGTCGAGATTTCTGCCGCCCATATTCACGTTTACGCCCGCGATGACTCCGTCCAGGGAAACCGCCGCAACGTTTGTGGTCGCGCCGCCTATATCTATGACGAAACAAGGCGTGGACTCGTTTATTTCCGCCCCCGCTCCGAGAGCCGTTAATATGGGCGATTCCACCATATCTATCGAAAACACCCCTGCTCCGTTCAAAGCCTTAACGAACATTTTCAAGTCGTCGCTTTCTATTCCGCACGGAACGGAAAGAAGTACTTGCGGTCTTAAACTGAGTTTTCTGAGCGTGATTTTATTAAGGAAATTTTCAAGCATTGCCGCGGCGATTTTTTCGTCGCCGATAAGACCCTCGACTATGGGAAAACATATCGCGCTTTTGCCCGCGGTTTTACCTATAAGCCTTTTCGCCTCTTCGCCGACCGCCTTGATTTTGCGTTTACCGCTCACGTCCAAAGCGACCACGCTCGGCTCGAAAAGCACTATTCCCGCCCCCGCCTGATAAATGGCGGTATTGAGCGAGCCTATATCTATTGCTATTGCGTTTGTCCTCATTTTTCACCTCATTTCAAAGCCTGTTCGAGAGTTGATTTTATTACCGAAATCGGAAGTCCGACAACGTTGTCATAGTCGCCGTCGGAACTTTTTACAAGCGGATAGCCGTCCTGAATACCATAAGCGCCCGCTTTTCCGAAACAAAGTCCGCTTTTTATATAGTCCTTTATAAGGTCGTCCGAAAGTTCGTTGAACGTAACCTTAGTCTCGACGTACCCCGTCTCGGAAAAACCGTCGGAAAGTACGGCGTAACCCGTTATCACCCTGTGAGTTTTGCCCGAAAATATCTTTAATATTCGCTCGGCATCCGCCGCGTCCTTGGGTTTTCCGAAAATTTCGTCGCCGTACGCAACTACCGTGTCCGCCCCTAAAACGACGGCTTTTTTATCGCTCCTCGAATAAACGTCCGAAGCTTTCGTAAGAGCGCAGCCGACCGCAAACTTTTCGGGCGAACGACCCTTTGTTATCGGCTCTTCCTTATCGCTCGTCGCTATAGTGAAGTCGTAACCGTTTTTCGTCATAATCTCTTTTCTGCGAGGAGACGCGCTCGCAAGTATCAGTTTTTTCATATATACAGAGTTATTATATAACATTTTCTTCTTTTTGTAAACAAAAAAAAGACTTTGCGTTTAAGCAAAGTCAATTTTTCATAAAAAGCCGAGACGGTCTGTAAGCCGAGTTCTGTCATTTAATACGGTTATCTATCTAGACTTGCCGTTGCCGACAAGTTCAAGCGACGTTTCACAGGCAATTCCGACCGGCTGTCTTACGAATTGCCCCTATCTTGCTCCGAATGGGGTTTACACTGCCTCTCTCGTCTCCGAGCGAGCGGTAGGCTCTTACCCTGCCTTTTCATCCTTACAAACTTTCGTTTGCGGTTGTTTTCTGTTGCACTTTCCTTAAAGTCACCTTCACCGTCCGTTAGGCGGCATCCTGCCGTGTGGAGCTCGGACTTTCCTCGTCAGATTTCTCTGCCGCAACCGTACAACCGTCTCGACAATTTGGAATTATAGCACTTTTTTTCGCGTTTGTCTACTATTCTCTGTTGTGGTATCGTTCTGTTTTTAAGTTTTTAGACTTATCGAAGTTTCGTTTCCGACCTCTTCCACCGCAAGCGGTCCCCCTTCTCCAAAGGAGAAGGCAAGAGGGGGGGGATAATAAATCGCATAATAAAAAAAGAGATTTTGTTTCCAACCTCTTCCACCGCAAGCGGTCCCCCTTCTCCAAAGGAGAAGGCAAGAAAAAAATAATGTATCTCACAAAAAAACAAGATACCCGAAATCGGATGATACGAGTATCTTGCTTTTATCGTCTTTACGATTTATGTTATTTGCTCTGTTTGTATACGACTAAGTCGTCGCCGTCGTAGTCCACCACCGCCGTGTCGCCCGGAACGAAATAGTTAGCGATTATCTTCTTCGCGATAAGCGTTTCGACCGTGTGAGAAATAAACCTCTTTAAAGGTCTCGCGCCGTATACGGGGTCGTAACCGCATTTAACAATATAATCCTTCGCGGAATCGGTCACAAGCAAACCGACGTTCTTTTCTTTAAGTCTGTCGGAAAGCCCCTTTAAGAACAAGTCTATAATCTTGCCGATTTCCTCTCTCGTGAGCGGTTTGTAGAATACTATCTCGTCAAGCCTGTTCAAAAATTCGGGTCTGAACGATTTTTTCAGCAATGCGTTCACTTCGTCTTTCGCCTGTTCGGTGATTTCGCCGTTCTCGCCGATACCGTCGAGTATTATAGACGAACCGAGGTTCGAGGTGAGAATTATTACGGTATTCTTAAAGTCTACCGTTCTGCCCTGCGAGTCGGTAATTCTTCCGTCGTCCAACACCTGCAACAGGATATTGAACACGTCGGGGTGAGCCTTTTCGATTTCATCGAAGAGTATCACCGAGTACGGTTTTCTCCTTACCGCTTCGGTAAGTTGACCGCCGTCCTCGAATCCGACGTATCCCGGGGGCGCGCCTATAAGACGAGACACCGAGAACTTCTCCATGTACTCGCTCATATCTATTCTGACCATATTCTTCTCGTCGTCAAACAGGGCTTTCGCAAGGGTTTTCGCAAGTTCAGTCTTACCTACGCCCGTAGGTCCTAAGAACAAAAACGAGCCTATAGGTCGATTAACGTCGGAAATTCCCGCTCTCGAACGAAGTATCGCTTCCGCGACGCTCCTTACCGCCTCGTCCTGTCCGATGACGCTTTCGTGAAGTATGTCTTCGAGCCTTAAAAGTTTTTCCCTTTCGCCTTCCATAAGTTTGGCTACGGGAATACCCGTCCACCTGCATATAATTCTCGCGATGTCCTCTTCGGTTACTTTGTCGTGTAAAAGTCCGTCGTCGTCCTTCTGAATTTCATTCTCGGCGTCCGCGAGTTGCTTTTTGAGTTCGGGAAGTTTGCCGTATCTGAGTTCCGCCGCCTTGTTAAGGTCGTAAGACCTTTCGGCGTTTTCGATTTCTCTGCCTAACGATTCGATTTCCTCTCTGAGTTTCTGAACCTTGTTGATATTCGCCTTTTCGTTGAGAAGTTTGGCGTTCATCGCGGAATATTTATCCCGAAGAGTCGCAAGTTCGCTCCTTATGTCCGCAAGACGCTTTTTGGAAAGTTCGTCCGTTTCCTTTTTAAGCGAAGTCTCCTCTATTTCGAGTTTCATAATCTTTCTCGAAACGTCTTCCATTTCGGACGGCATAGAATTCATCTCGGTCTTTATCATCGCGCAAGCCTCGTCGATGAGGTCTATCGCCTTATCGGGCAAGAACCTGTCGGTGATATACCTGTCGGAAAGCACCGCTGCCGAAACTAACGCGTTATCCTGAATTTTCACGCCGTGGAATACTTCATATCTCTCTTTCAAGCCTCTCAGTATCGCGATAGTGTCTTCAACCGTAGGTTCGTTGACCATAACGGGTTGAAAACGCCTTTCGAGCGCAGGATCCTTCTCGATGTATTTTCTGTATTCGTCCAAGGTAGTCGCGCCTATACAGTGCAACTCGCCCCTTGCAAGCATGGGTTTAAGCAAATTGCCCGCGTCCATCGCGCCGTCCGTCTTGCCCGCGCCTACTATCGTATGCAGTTCGTCGATAAAAAGAATGATTTTACCTTCGCTCTTGCGGACTTCGTTCAATACGGCTTTGAGCCTTTCCTCGAACTCGCCCCTGAACTTCGCTCCGGCAACGAGCGCGCCTATATCCAAAGAGAACAGTTTTCTGTCTTTCAGGTTTTCGGGTACGTCGCCTTTCATTATTCTTATGGCAAGACCTTCGGCAATCGCCGTTTTACCTACGCCCGCTTCACCGATAAGCACGGGGTTGTTTTTCGTCTTTCTCGACAAAATTCTGATGACGTTTCTTATCTCGTCGTCTCTGCCGATAACGGGATCGAGTTTACCGCTCTTCGCTTTCGCCACGAGTTCCGTGCCGTACTTATTGAGTACGTCGTAGGTGTCCTCGGGATTGTCGCTCGTAACCCTCGAATTGCCCCTTATCTCCGCCAAGACTTTCATATAAGAATTAAGGTCTATCGAGTATCGTCTGAAAAGTCCGCGAAGTCCGTCCGTCGGCTTATCTATAATAGCGTAAAGAATATGCTCGACCGAAACGAAATCGTCTTTCATCTCTTTCGACTTTCTTTCCGCCGCGTTAAATGCGTCGTTAAGTTCTCTCGACAGAGCCTCTCCGGCGTTACCGCTCGTCTTATTAAGTCTGCCTATAAGTTCGTTAACGCCCTGTTTCAGGCTTTCAACGTCAACTCCCATACGCTTGAAAATCTGTACGGCAAGCCCTCCGTCGTCGTTAAGCAAAGCATATAAAATATGCTCTTCGCAAACTTCGGGGTTTCCGTATTCCTTAGCGATATTCACCGCCTCGTTTACAGCCTCGACCGATTTTTGAGTTAAATTCTGCATATTCATAAAATCACCTTCTTGTTTTTCAGATTATCGGCGTAATCTTTTTCGATAACCGCCGCAGCCCTTTCATCGCCGTCGCAAAGGAAATACGATTTAAGATATTCGTCAAATTCCTTTACATACGCGGAAATTGCTTCGCCGATTTCGTTCGCCCCCGCCGACGAGGGTCTTTTTAATATTCTCACGAAACGCCCGTCCTGATAAAAATACGACCTTTCGCCTATATACTTCTTCTCGATCCCGATAAAAAGCAGATAGAAATTTTCCATTTTCTCGAACAACGTTCTGCTCTGAGAACGCAGAGAGATTTTAAGTTGCCCTAAATCTCCCGCAGGAAAAAGTTCGAGAGAATATTTGAGCGTGGGATTATATCTGTATGCCAGCGCGCTGCTGACCGAAGCCGTATAGAGCGACGGATTGTTTACGAATTTCATTCCCTTGATTTCGCAAAACAGTTTTTCCATTCTCGAAAAAACGTTTTCCGTAAGAGAATCGGGCGTTTCCACGTTCAGATACTCGGTAAGAATTTTATTGAGCATCACCGAACGGCTTACGCCTTTTTTGAAAGCAAGTCTGTCAAGCTCGTCTACGAGATAATCGTTAAGCACTACGCTGTATACCGATTTTTCCATTTTATCCTCCGTTTTCGACAATATTGTACCACTGCTTAAATAATTTGTCAAGCGATTTATATAAAATTCTTTACAAAATTTTATTTTTATTTGTCTTTACATTTTTTCGGACAAGTGGTATAATGTGAATATGAGCAAAGAAGAAAGTATTGAAATTGTAGAGAACGGTTTAAAAAAGTACGGAGCGAACGTTTACGACTATCGCGGAACGAAGTTCATAGGAATAAAAAATCCCTACTCCGACAATAATATGGCTATAACCTTCGGCGAAACCGAAATGACGATGGAGTTTACCTATCAGTCGGCGAGGTTCGCATACGGAAACGAGGGCGACCTTATAACGCACGCAGAAAAGTATCTCACGGGAAAACTCGTTTCCGCGGAATTTTTCCTCGGCGGAAAACCGCTGTTCGGAGGTTCGAGAGAATCTGGCGGCGCGAAATTTAAAACAACGGAAGAAATGCTCGTATGGTATACGGGCGGAAACGAAAAAATAGCGGATAATCTGAGAGGATTTCTAAAAAACGACGGCGTAACGCTTAAAATACGCAGTTGGGACGGAAGTCTCGACAGAGAAATTTCATTCAGGGACGATAAAATTTAAACTGTGATAAAATTATTCGCATTACAGGCCTCTATCGTCTTGACTTCCATTTCATTCCGTCAAGCCACTTTCCCCATAGGGAAAGCGAGACGTATACAAATATAAAGTAAAATAACGAGGTAAAATATGAAAAATATTATCGTGATAACGGGCGCTTCGAGCGGCATCGGCAGAGAATTTGCACTTATGCTCGATAAAATCGAAAATGCCGACGAAATATGGGCTGTCGCAAGAAGAGCGGACAGACTTTGCGAACTCGGCAAAGAACTAAAAACGCCCGTTAAGGCGTTGCCGCTCGATTTGTCGGACGAAAACGGCGTTTCGGAATATAAAAAAATACTCGACAATGAGGAAGTAAACGTTAAAATGCTCGTCAACTGCGCGGGCTACGGAAAATTCAATCACTACGAGAATATTCCGCCCGAAGTAAATCAGAATATGATTAACCTCAACGTAAAGGCGGTAGTCGGTATGGTAGACGCAACCCTTCCGAAAATGGGAGCGGGCGGCAGAATTATAAATATAGCGAGTTGCGCGGGCTTTCAACCTATACCATATATAAATATTTACGCCGCGACAAAAGCGTTCGTTCTCCACTACTCGAGAGCGTTAAGCGTCGAACTGAAATACAGAGGAATCACCGTCACGGCGGTATGCCCGTACTGGACCAAGACCGAATTTTTCGACAGAGCGATTGCAAAAGACGAAAAAACGGTAATAATCAACTACGGCGTTATGTACGACCCGAAAAAAGTCGTGGCGAAGGCTTTGAAAGACGCATACAAGGGTAAAGACGTATCGGTTTACGGCGGCGTAAACAATTTTCAGAGGGCTTTGACTAAACTGTTGCCGCATAAACTCGTTATGAAAGTCTGGATGGGTATGCAGAAATTCGACGGAACAAAGGATATAAGAAAATAGAAGAGTAACACTTTTTTCCCCTTGTAAGTATAATAATACTGATAGCGCGTATACGCTACAATCTTACAGGAGGAAATCAAGAATATGATGAACTGTCTCGGACTCGGCGACAACTGTTGCCTTTGGATGCTTATAATCATCCTCATACTCTGCATCTGCAAAAACGGTTGCTTAAACGGCATAATCGATAAGATTTGCGGTTGCGGATGTCTGCTTCCGTTACTTCTTCTCCTTTGCTGCTGCAAGGGCGGAGACAATGGCGGTCCGAACTTCGGTTTCGGCGGCGGTTGCTGCAAGTAAGTACATATAAATGCGGTCGGCGAAAAGTTTTCGCCGACCGCATTTTATGCCGAACAAGAACAATATAAATCTTGCTCGGCATATTTTATTTAATATATATTCCTATTTCTTCGAGCCATTCTACGGAAAGTCTTACCCATTCGGATATGGATTTCGACGCAGCCTTTATCGGTTCGTCGCTATTGTAAACGGTCATATCGCCGCACGAAAACCCGTGCTGACCTTTTCCGAAAACGTGAATGGAAAACGGAACCTTTTTTTCGTCGTATTTAAGCGCAGCCAAAAGCGCGTTCCTGCACGGCACCACACCGTCGTTATTCGTGGACCATATAAACGCAGGCGCGGACTTCTCGTTTATTAAATTCAGTATATCAGTTTTCTTTTTGAGTTCTTCGTTGCCTGCGCCGCAGAGATTATCGAAACTGCCCATGTGGGCAGTATTTTTTTCACTCGTGATTACGGGATAACTCAACACCGTAGCGTTCGGGGTCGGATCGTACTCGGGTTTAAAGTACGCTTTCCACTCGTCGCATACGTTTACGCTTCCAAGCATTGCCGCAAGGTGTCCGCCCGCCGAAAATCCTACCGCCGCAACCATATTTCTGTCGGTTTTGAGTTCGTCGGCGTTTTTTCTTACGTATTCCATAGCCATTACCGCCTCTAAAATAGCGTAAGGATATTTTACCGGCGCAACGGAATAGTTCAAAACGAACGAATTGTATCCGTAAGAAAGATATTTGAGCGCGACGGGTTCGTCCTCTCTGAAACTAACCATACCGTAACCGCCGCCCGGAATAACGAGCATTGCGGGAGATTTTCTGTCTATATTGACCTCGCAGGACACGTCGTGGATATAAGTCGTCAGATACCCGCTTCCGTTTTCGGGACGTTTTACCCCGAAGTATTCGTATAAATCGATTTTTTTCGTCTGCATTTTATTTTCCGTCCTTTTTAGTAATTATTATAAGAACGATATAAATTTTACCACACTTCCGCATAAAAGAAAAGTAATTTTATTTAATTTTCGAAAAATCAATCTCATTATTTGCTTTTCGTCGTCCGATTTGTTATAATTGAAAAAGGAGTATACGACAAATGAAAAAAACGGGTTTTGACAGCGAAAAATATCTCAATCTTCAGTCCGAAAAAATTCTCGAAAGAATTGACGAATTCGGCGGAAAATTATACATAGAATTCGGCGGAAAATTGTTCGACGACTTCCACGCGGCGAGAGTTCTCCCCGGGTTTGCCCCCGATAACAAGATTAAAATGCTCGGCAAACTCAAAGACCGCGCCGAAATAGTTATCGTTATCAACAGCCACGACATAGAGAGAAACAAGGTGAGAGCCGACCTCGGCATTACCTACGATCAGGACGTCATAAGGCTTATAGATATTTTCAGAAGATACGGACTGTTCGTCGGAAGCGTCGTTCTCGCTCAGTTCACCGAGGAAAACGAACCTGCCAAGACCTTCGAGGAAAAACTCAAATCGCTCGGCATAAAAGTGTACCGCCACTACCCAATCAAGGGCTACCCGAACAATATTCCGCTCATCGTCAGCGAAAACGGCTACGGCAAGAACGATTATATCGAGACTTCGAGAGACCTTATCATCATCACCGCTCCCGGTCCGGGGTCGGGGAAAATGGCGACCTGCCTTTCTCAACTATATCAGGAACACCAGAGAGGCAATAAGGTAGGCTACGCGAAATACGAGACTTTTCCCATCTGGAATCTGCCTTTAAATCACATGGTGAACCTCGCTTACGAGGCGGCGACCGCAGACCTTAACGACGTCAATATGATTGACCCATGGCACCTCGCGGCGTACGGCAAGCAAGCGGTAAACTACAACCGCGACGTCGAAATTTTCCCCGTTCTGAACGCTATTTTCGAGCAGATTATGGGAAAATCGCCGTATAAATCGCCTACGGATATGGGCGTAAACATGGCGGGCTACGCAATTTCGGACGACAGCGTCTGCGTGGAAGCGGCGAAGCAGGAAATTATCAGAAGATACTTAAACGCTCTCGCGAGAGAAAGGCGTAACGACCTCGATTCGTCCGAGTCGGACAAGATCGATCTTATAATGAAGTCGCACGGAATAAGCGTTTCGGAAAGAAAGGTTTACGAGGTTTCCAACCGCGTTTCCGAAGAGAGAAACTGCCCTGCGGCGGCTATCGAACTCGACGACGGAACGATAATAACGGGCAAGACGAACGACCTGTTCGGCTGTTCGTCGAGTATGATTTTAAACGCGCTCAAATATCTTGCGGGTATCGACGACAAAATCGACCTCATAAGCAAGAAGTCGATTATCCCCATTCAGGATCTGAAAATAAAATATCTCGGCAGCAAAAATCCGAGACTGCATATAGACGAAATGCTTATAGCGCTCTCCTCTTCGGCGGAACACGACGAAAACGCCGCCCTTGCGATTAAGCAACTACCGAAACTCAAAGACTGCGAAGTTCATACAACAGTTCTCCTCGCGCACAACGACGAAAAGTTTTTCAGAAAACTCGGCGTAAGACTTACCTCTAACCCGATTTTCAAAGACAGAACGAACAATCACTGAAAACGAATATAAAAACTGCGGACTTATCGAAAGACAAGTTCGCAGTTTTTTATATCACTTGCTTTTTATTGTCAAACTTACTTTCCCCATAGGAGAAAGCAGGAAAATTAGAAATTTGAGACCATCTTAAATACTTTTATTTTCTAAAATACGTTCAGAAGCAAAGTCATAACGGGTATCGTGATTACCGAAGTCGCCACAGATAAAAGCACCGTGTTCGCCGCCGTATTCTGTCCCCTGCCTACCATTTCCGCATAGTTTAACGCCACGCTCGCCACGGGACAACAGAACAGAACGAAAAGCGTTTGTTTCAGTATCGTTTCTACGGGCAAAAAGTAAAATATTCCCAATACTATAAGCGGAAATACTATTTGTTTGAAAAAACAAATAAGATAAAGACGATAGTTACAGAATATCCCCTTCAAGTCGGACGAGGCAAGCCTCATTCCGAGAACGAACATAAATATCGGCGTCGCCATTCTGCCGACAAGACCTATCATATCGCCGAGTTGGAAAAGAAAATCGTTTTCGTTCCCTATCAAGTGAACATCGCAAAAGAATAGCGGCAACACGACGACGAGTATCAGAAGCGACGGATTTATCAGTATTTTTTTGACATTGACGTATTTTTTGTCACCCGTAATCACGAAACACGCAAGCGACCATCCGATTAAATTCAAACCGACCGCCGCAGTCGCCGAATATACCATAAGTTCTGAAATTTTATCGGGAAATACCGCCGTAAGTATGGGCAAGCCGAAAAACGCGTAGTTCGTCATCGCGGCGCACACGGTATAAATTCTATAATCGGCGTTTTCGTATTTCTTTCTGAATATCAAGTGGAACACGAGTATTACAAGGCACATCAGAATAACGACCGTAAAAAACGTGATTCCTATATTCATAAGCGAAGAGGGCGTAAAAAGACATCTGTCGAACGAATACCATATAAGACACGGTTGACAAATATATATGAGTATTTTCGACAAGTCTTTCGAGGCGTGTTCGGAAACAAGGTTGGTTCTTTTCAGAATAAAACCGACCGAGCCGACTATAAACATTATTAAAACCGCGTAAAGCGTAACTGTAAAATACATTGTTTTACTTCCGTGAAATCGATACCCCTATTTTATAACTTTTTCCATATTAAGTCAATCGTTAAAGATGCATAATATAAAGTAGAGTTATAGAAAAAATAAGTAAATAGCCCCGCAAAAGCGGGGCTATAAGTCGATTATCCATATTATTTAACAATCAGGGACTTACCCGTCATTTCGGCAGGTATCTCCTCTCCCATCATTTCGAGGAGCGTCGGGGCAAGGTCGGCAAGAACGCCGTCTTTTCTGAGTTTCACGTTTTTATACTGCTCGCTGACGAGTATAACGGGTACTCTGTTCGTCGTGTGAGCCGTGAACGGTTCGCCGTCCGAATCTATCATTTTATCCGCGTTTCCGTGGTCGGCGGTGACTATGCAACTGCCGCCTTTCGCAAGTACCGCGTCGGTAACTTTTTTGATACAATCCTCGACAGTCTTTACGGCTTTAACCGCCGCATCCAAAACGCCCGTGTGTCCGACCATATCGCAGTTCGCGTAGTTCATAATGATTACGTCGAACTTATCCGAAGCGATTTCTTCCAACACCTTATCGGTAACGAGATACGCGCTCATTTCGGGCTGCAAATCATAAGTGGCAACCTTGGGAGAAGGTATCAGATCTCTGTACTCGTTCTTTTCGGGGGCTTCCACTCCGCCGTTGAAGAAGAAAGTTACGTGCGCGTACTTTTCGGTCTCGGCAATACGAAGTTGAGTATATCCCTTATCCGAAAGGTATTTGCCGAGCGTGTTGTGAAGTTCCTGTTTCTTAAACGCGATTTTAACGTGCTTGAAGGTTTCGTCGTACTTTGTAAATCCGACGTAGCAAAGACCGAGATAGCCTGTTTTTCTCTCGAAACCGTCGAAAACTTCTTCGGTGAACGCTCTCGAAATCTCTCTCGCTCTGTCGGGACGGAAGTTGAAGAATATTACCGAATCGCCTTTTTCGATTAAACCTACGGGCTTGCCGTTTTCGTAAATCGAGGTCGGAAGAATGAATTCGTCCGTAACTCCGTTTTTATAACTGTTTTCAACGGCATCTTCCGCGTTGTCCGCCTTTTCGCCGTTGCCGAGGGTCAATGCTTCGTAGCCTTTAACTACTCTTTCCCAACGGTTGTCTCTGTCCATAAAATAGTATCTGCCGCCAACGGTCGCAATCTTGCCGACTCCGACTTTCTTAATCTCGGCTTCGAGTTCTTTGATAAACTCTATTCCGCTCGTCGGAGGAACGTCTCTTCCGTCCATAAAGCAATGAACGAAAACGTCTTTAACTCCTCTTCTCTTCGCCATTTCCAAAAGGGCAAACAAGTGAGTTATGTGGCTGTGAACGCCGCCCGACGACAAAAGACCGTATAAATGGAGTTTTTTGCCGTTGTTTTTCGCATTGTCCATAGCGGCGATAAGTTCGGGATTTTCAAAGAAATCCCCGTCTTGAATCGACTTCGTTATTCTCGTTAAGTCCTGATATACTATTCTGCCCGCACCCATGTTAAGGTGTCCGACTTCGCTGTTTCCCATCTGTCCGTCGGGAAGCCCCACGCAAAGTCCGCTCGCGCCCAAAGTTGCGGAAGGATATTTCGCGGCAAGTTCCTTTACGACTCCCTCGTTTGCTATTTCGATAGCGTTGCCGTTTTTATCGGGGTTAAGCCCGTAACCGTCCATTATGAAAAGACATACGGGTCTGGTTTTCATTTTCATATTGTATCTCCTTGAAAAAAGGCGGAAAAAACTTCCGCCCCTCGTCTTTATTTGTTATAATTTACGATTTGCGAGAAGTCCTCGGCTTTCAAAGACGCGCCGCCGATAAGTCCGCCGTCGATTTCTTCCATAGCCATAAGTTCCTTGCAGTTTTTGACGTTCATAGAACCGCCGTACTGTATTCTCGTCTTTTCCGCAATGGACCTGTGGAATTTCTTGGCGAGAACGTGTCTGATATATCCGATGGTATTGTTCGCGTCGGTAGCCGTTGCGGTCTTGCCTGTGCCTATTGCCCATACGGGTTCGTAAGCGATAACGATTTTATCGAAGTCTTTGGACTTAAATCCTTTAAGACCTTCGACGAGTTGTCTCTCGAGAACTTTTTCGGTAAGTCCTCCTTCTCTCTCCGCTTCGGTTTCGCCAACGCAGACGATCGGTTTAAGTTTAGCGTTCAAAGCCGCCTGTACTCTCTTGTTTACCGTCTCGTCGGTCTCTCCGAAATACTGCCTTCTTTCGCTGTGTCCGATGATGACGTAATCTACTTTGAGTTCTTTGAGCATATCCGCGGAAATTTCGCCCGTGAACGCTCCTTTTTCAGCCCAGTGAACGTTTTCCGCGCCGATTTTTATCTGCGAACCCTTAGCCGCTCTCTTGGCCGTCTGAATATCCGTGAAAGGAACGCACAAAACGACGTCGCAATCTGCGTTTTCAACGAGCGGTTTAAGTTCTTCTATCATGGCTTTCGTTTCAGCCATGGTCTTGTTCATTTTCCAGTTTCCTGCAATAATCGCTTTTCTCATTTGATTTAACTCCGTATATTATTTATTGTTAAGACATTCGATGCCCGGAAGTTTTTTGCCTTCGAAGAGTTCCAAAGACGCTCCGCCGCCCGTCGAAATATGAGTCATTTTGTCCGCATATCCGAGTTGAGCAACCGCCGCCGCGCTGTCTCCGCCGCCGATAATCGTAGTCGCGCCCTTGCACTCCGCCATAGCCTTGGCGATAGCGATAGTACCTTCCGCAAGCGTGGGGTTCTCGAATACTCCCATGGGTCCGTTCCAGATAATGGTCTTGGCTCCGACGAGAGCGTCTGCGAAAAGTTTCGCGGTCTCGGGTCCGATGTCGCACGATTCCATGGTCGGATCGAAATCTCCGACTTTTCTCACGACCGTTTCAACGGGCGCGTCGATAGGATCGGGGAACGCTTTTACGAGTACGCCGTCTACGGGAAGAAGAAGTTTCTTACCCTCGGCTTTCGCTTTTGCCATCATCTCTTTGCAGTAATCGATCTTAGTGTCGTCTACGAGCGATATGCCTACTTCGTAGCCCTGCGCTTTAAGGAAAGTGTAAGCCATACCGCCGCCTATTATAAGCGTGTCGCATTTGTCGAGAAGATTCGATATAACGTTGAGTTTATCGGCAACTTTCGCGCCGCCCAAAATCGCGACAAACGGTCTTACGGGATGCTCTAAGGCGTCAGCCATAACGGTGAGTTCCTTTTCGATAAGGAAACCGCAAACCGCAGTCTTGACAAAACCGTATTCGACGATAGCCGCCGTGGAAGCGTGAGAACGGTGAGCCGTTCCGAACGCGTCGTTTACATATATATCGCAGAAAGAAGCGAGTTCCTTGCAGAAGTTTTCGTCTCTGCCCTCTTCGCCCGCGTCGAAACGAAGGTTTTCGAGAAGAACGCATTCTCCCTCTTTCAAAGCGGCAACCTTAGCCTTGGCGTCGTCGCCTACTATATCGGTAGCGAATGCAACCTTGCCGTCTAAAAGTTCGTTAAGTCTCTTAGCGACGGGAGCAAGCGTGAATTTCTTCAAATCGCCTTTGAGAGCCTTCGCTATATACTCCGCCTTAGCGGCCGCTCTTTCGTTTTCGGGAAGAGCCTCGACCGCTTTCTTTTCCTTTTTGTTCAGACCGAAACCTTCGGTGAATATGTTGTGGGGTTTCCCGAGATGCGAACAGAGAATAACCTTTGCGCCATGCTCCATAAGATATTTGATCGTGGGAAGCGCGCCGTTGATACGGTTTTCATCGGTTATCACGCCGTCTTTCATAGGTACGTTGAAATCGCACCTTACAAGACATCTTTTGCCCTTAACGTCTACGTCTCTTATTGTTTTTTTGTTCATGATTTATCTCCTTTTTCCGGAAATTTTATTTTTCGTATATATAATACGCTTTATCGGCAAAATTGTCAAATATCAGACGGCGTTTTTTAATTTAATTTCACTTTTCTTGATTTTCTCGCATTTCTTTCCCTTACTTTTCAATTCTCTTAGTTCCGCAAAGCATAAAAACGCCAAGGCGGGGATAACGTTAAAAAAAGTATTAAAGCGGGCTATCGCCGTTCCGATAGCCACGGAGGAAGAAAAAGCGTTTACGAAAAAATCTCTGCAACAGACGACCGCAAAAAAGAAGAACACAGCCCCGAAGAGATTGAAAAATAAATTGAAAAGGGCGGTTTTTCCCGCCTCCTCGTTCTTGCCGACGGAAAGTAAAAGAACGGGAACGCAACTGCCGACGTTAGCCCCTAAAACAAGAAAAACCGAGTTGTAAAACGAAAGAAGATTTTTAGCGGCTAAGGCGAGACAGACGAACGTTACGGCGGAGGAACTTTGCAGACAGGCGGCGAGAATTATCCCGTTTAAAAACAACAGCCATTCTTTATCTCCGAGAAACATTATTCTGAACCAACGTAGGTCTTTAAATGCGGATATTCCGTTTTTCACCGCCTCTACGCCGAAGAATAAAACGCCCGTTCCGATAAACACGTTGCCGAGCGATTTCAGCGTGATAGATTTGCAAAAACGCCCGTATAAGCCGATTAACAGCATAAAACAACACACGCCGACCCCGCCTGCGGCAGACAGAGAGAGAAGATGAGCGGTCGCCGTAGAACCTATATTTGCCCCCGCAATCACGCAGGCGGCGTTAAAAAAACTTATCGTTTTTTCGCCGACGAGCGACACCGCTATCATACTCGCAGCCGACCCCGATTGCAATATCGCGGACAGAATAACCCCTGCGAAAAGTCCGCCTGCAGGGCGTTTTACCGCCGAGCGAAGGAATTTCGTCGCTTTTTCGCCCGTAGCGGCTTTCGCGGCGTTCTCGCTTATAAAATTAAGCCCGAAAACGAAAAGCGAAATTCCGCTTAATACCCGAGAGACGGACAAGAACATCTGATAACCTCGTTTAACGATATTATTGTATGTTAAACGCCGAAGAAATACGATAAGCGAAGAACAGAAGAAATGCTACAAAATCGTTGACTATCGACCTATAAGGTGATATAATATCTTTAATATTTTATTAAGACAAGAGAAAAAATAATGAAAAGCAGACCGAACGACATAATAAAAAAACTCATGCTTGCGGCAGTAGACGTAATTTTTATACTTGCGTCTTTGTTTTTTGCTTACTACATAACCAAAAAGAAAGTTCCCGACGCTTTCTCGGTTCCTGTACTGATATGGTTTATAGGAAACGTCATCATCGGAATACTCGTTTTCGCCCTTTCGGGACTTTACTCGATTATTTTCGAATCGGTAAGCATAGTCGACGCTTTAAGGCTTTGCTTTGCGATCATCTGTATTCTCGTCGTAAATATAATTTACGTCTCGCTAATCGACAATATCAAAATCGGTATTTCAACCTCTTTCGTTTACTGCTCTTTCCTGTTCTTTCTTACGGGAATGACGCGATTTTACAAAAGGGCTTTTATCGTCGGAAAATACTACGTTCGTTCTTCTTCGATAAGAAAGAAAAAGGTTATGATAGTCGGCGCGGGAAAGGCTTGCGCCGCCCTTATAAACGAGATGCTTACGTCTAACAAGATGGAATATCTGCCCGTATGCATAATCGACGACGACGTTGAAAAAATAGGAAAATCGATAAGCGGCGTTAAAATAGTCGGCTCTACTTATCAGATAAAGAAATTCGCAAAAAAATACGGCGTGGAAGAAATCTTTATAACCATGCCGTCGGTAGACAGACACCGACAAAGTAAAATAATCGCAAGATGCAACGACGCGGGCTGCCCCGTCAAGGTTTTACCCGGAATGTACCAACTCGCAGACGGACAGGTTTCGGTGTCGAAGATGCGGCACGTCGATATTCAGGACCTTTTGGGGCGTGAACCCGTAACCGTCGATATTAACGAAATAATCGGTTATATCGAAGGTAAAGTCGTACTCGTTACGGGCGGAGGCGGTTCGATAGGAAGCGAACTCTGCCGTCAGATCGCGACGCATAATCCCGAACGGCTCATAATTCTCGACATATACGAAAACAACGCCTACGACATAGAACAGGAACTCAAACGCAAACTTCCCTCTTTAAATCTTCTGACTTTAATAGCGAGCGTGAGAGACTCGGGAAAAATCAAAGACGTTTTCGATAAATACCGTCCGCAGATAGTGTTCCACGCGGCGGCGCACAAACACGTTCCCCTCATGGAGACAAGTCCGAACGAAGCGGTTAAAAACAACGTGTTCGGCACTTTCAACGTCGCGAGATGCGCAGACATGTACGGCGTAGAAACTTTCGTACAGATTTCGACGGACAAAGCGGTCAACCCCACCAACGTTATGGGCGCAACCAAGAGAATCTGCGAAATGATTATTCAGGCATACGGCAGGCACAGCAAGACGAAATTCGTCGCGGTTCGTTTCGGAAACGTACTCGGCTCGAACGGCTCGGTTATTCCCCTGTTCAAGAAACAGATTAAAGACGGCGGTCCCGTCACCGTTACGCATAAGGATATAATAAGGTACTTTATGACTATTCCCGAAGCGGTTTCGCTCGTGCTTCAGGCAGGCGCGTACGCGAAAGGCGGTCAGATTTTCGTACTCGATATGGGCGAACCCGTAAGAATTTACGACCTTGCGTACAACCTTATTAAACTTTCGGGGTACGAACCCAACGTAGACATAAAGATAGAATGCACGGGACTTCGCCCCGGCGAAAAACTTTTCGAAGAGAGACTTATGGGCGAAGAGGGGTTGCAAAAAACGCCGAACGGGCTTATAAATATCGCTCAACCGCTTCAATTCGACGAATCGACTTTCTGGAATTCGCTCAACGAACTGTACGAGGCTGCGTATCTCGAAACGGACAGAATGAAGTATCTCGTAAGGCAGATAGTGCCGACCTACAAAGTAGACGACAGAAAGTAAATCAACCTTAACGGGGCGGCAAAAACTAAAACCTATTTCGTTGGTTTAGCGGTAAATATTTTAATTTAAAAAGATACAAGGTATCGCTATTTTACTTGCTTTCCATTTTGGGGAAAGTGGATTGACGGAATGAAATGGAAGTCAATCCGATAGAGGTCGTTAACGCAAACCATGCAAAATATCAGCAAAGTTCTTAGCAAATATGACCTCTCTCGTCTTTTGTTCGCTTCGCTCGCAAAATCCACTCTCCCCACAGGGGAAAGCAAGTAAAAATGCTTTTAATAGCAAAAAAGACTGCGTTTCTATCTTTTTCGGATAGGATTGCGGTCTTTTTTTTGTCGTTTTTTACAGCCCATTTTGTATATTTACGTTCTTTCAACGCAAACTGTTATTATGAAAGATACAGGAATCGTGAGAAGAATAGACGTTCTCGGAAGAGTCGTCATCCCGAAGGAAATCAGAAAAATATTGAAACTCGGCGAGGGCGACCCCGTCGAAATCTACACCGACAAAGACGCTATTATTCTAAAAAAATATTCGCATCTGACGCCCGTCGGAGACTCTATGTATTCGGCTACCGCCGCCCTTTCCAAAACCACGGGACATTCGGCGTTCGCTTTCGATAAAGAACGCTGCGTTGCGGCAAGCGGCGCAGGCTCCAAAGAAGCTTTATCGGGTAAAATATCCGAGGATATTCTTAAACTTATAAAAGAGAACAAAACGCTTGTCGTCAACCACTCAGAAGGCGGTTCTCCCGTGGGAATTATCGGCGACGATTCTATGAATTTCGCCAATCAACTCGTCTTGCCGATTTTTAGCGGCGATGAAGCCGTGGGAGCAATCGTTCTTGCAGACAGAACGAAAGACCGCCCCATCTCCTCGTCCGATATAAACCTTACCATGCTCGCCGCAGAATTTATCTCCGCGCTTATCTGAAATATGAAAAAACAAAGGCAGAATAACGCCCTTATAAAAAACGCGCTTATAATTTCGATGGGCGGACTTATCGTCAAAATTCTCGGCGCGTTTTATCGGATACCGCTTACGAACCTGTTGAAAACCGAAGGTCTCGGAATTTATCAGACGGCTTTCCCCACTTATCTGATTTTAATGACCTTCACGGGCGCGGCGGCAACTACAACTATGACGGGCTTAATATCTGCGGGCGAAAACGGAAAAAACGTATTCCGTAAATCGCTCGCTTTTTTCTTACCGCTCGGAATCGTCGGGGCGGCGTTTATGATTTTCCTTTCGGGCGTTCTTTCATCTATGCAAGGGAATCCCGAAGCGAAAGGCTCGTATATCGCACTCGCCCCGTCTCTTATTTTCGTTGCCGTTATTTCGTCCGTAAGAGGCTACTTTCAAGGTAAAAACAACATGTACCCCACCGCGATTTCTCAGATTATCGAACAGGCGATAAAAATAGCCGTCGGGCTTACTCTTCTCAACCTCTTTTCTTTCACTCCCGCGACGGGCGGTCTTTTCGCGTGTCTCGCCGTTTCAGCAGGCGAACTCGTCGCCGTTATATATCTTATAATCGCATATAAAAAACGCTCGAAAACCGAACGATACGACGAAAATTTTAAAGTTAATCGACTTATAGGCTTACTTTTGCCCGTTGCGATTACTTCGTCGCTCCTACCGCTCGCAAGACTGTTCGACAGTTTTACGATAATCAACACGTTAAAGTCTTACCTCGACAACTCTGTCGATTTATACGGCATTTACACGGGAAGCGTCGAGACGATTATCGGCGTTCCCGTCGCCGTGTGCTACGGAATAGCGACCGCAACCGTGCCGAGCGTTTCGGCGGCGTTCGGGAAAGGCGACGGCTGTAAAGCCAAAAATACGGCTTTCCGTTCGCTTGCGATCACCCTTTTCGCGTCGAGTTTGTCGTTCGCCTTTTTAGGCTTATTCTCTAAAACGGTCGTCAATATTCTTTACCCGAAATTAAGTCCCGAATCAAAGTATATAACCATAAAACTACTCGCATTTTCCTCAATAAACGTAGTTTTAGTCTCGCTTATTCAGACGGAGACTTCGATACTCGTTTCGCTCAGAAAAGCCTACTCGCCCGCGCTGTTTTTGGGACTTGGTCTCGCCGTAAAATTCTGCGTTCAGATTTTTCTCCTGAAAATTCCGCAAATCAACGTTTTCGGCGCGTTATATTCGGATATTCTTTGTTATTTAGTTGCGGTTTTCGGAAATTTGGTATATATTATAATTACGTTAAAAAAATATAACCCCACGGAGAAAGACGAATATGAAAATAACCCTTGCGGGAACGGGCGTTTGCCCGGGAGATATATCGGTAAGAGCGTTGTCGGAAGCGAAAAGCGGTAAGAAAGTAATACTGAGAACCGCTTTAAACGAAACGGCGAAATGGCTCAAAAATATGGGCGTGGATTTCTCCTCGCTCGATTTTGTCTACGAAAAATCGAGAAATTTCGATACGCTTGCAAAAAATCTTGCGAAAGAAGTTCTTAACGCCGCTAAAACTCAGGACGTCGTGTACCTCGTTGACGGCGACGTTTCGGAGGACGTTTCGTGTTCGGTTATCCGCTCGAAACGCAAGGACGCGGAAGTAATTCCGTGCGTTCCGAAGTCGGCGTACTTTATGGATAAATTAAACATCTCTTCCCCATATCTCGGCGTGTCGGCTTACGATATAAGAAGCGTCTCTCTTTCTCTGCCGCTCGTCGTTTTCGACGTTGACTGTCAGTATCTCGCAAGCAACGTAAAACTCGTCCTTCAAAACGAGTTCGGAGACGAAATACCCTGCTATAAGTTCTTTAACGGCAATTTTAAGAAAATAAAACTGTACGAGGCGGACTACAGAGACGAGTTCGACGGAACGGCGGCAATAGTCGTAGATAAACTCGACTTAACCGAAAAGCAACGTTTCTCGCTTTACGATCTCGACGAGATATTGAGGATTTTAAGGGGCGAAAACGGCTGTCCGTGGGATAAGGCTCAAACGCCCGAAAGCATAATGAAAAATACGGTCGAAGAGACCTACGAACTTCTCGACGCTATAAAATCGGGAGACGAGGTTGCCGTTTCCGAAGAGGTCGGCGACCTTCTTTTGCAAGCGTTTTTCTATATCCGCTTCGCGGAAGAAAGAGGGGCGTTTACCCTGCAAGACGTTTCGAGCGGTATTTGCAACAAACTCATTTCGAGGCACACGCATATTTTCGGCGCAGACAGCGCAGCGGACGATAGGGCGGCTCTCGACGTATGGGAGAAAAACAAACAAAAAGAAAAAGGCTTCAACTCGGGGTATGAGTACCTCTCCTCCGTTCCGAAAAGTTTTCCGTCTGTTTTGAGGGCTGATAAAGTCGGCTCGCGTTCGGGTAAGTACAATATGGACTTTGAAAGCGTGGAGCAAGTCGCCGACAAGGTAAAAGAAGAATTTTACGAGGTTTTACAAGAGTATAAAAACAAAAACGAGAAAGGAATATACGAAGAATGCGGAGACTTGCTATTTGCCGTCGTGAGTTTTGTAAGACTTCTCGGCGTGAACGGCGAACTCAGTTTAAACGACGCGACAGACAAATTTTTGCGGAGATTTAAAAAGACAGAGGAACTCGCTTTTAAAGACGGCAAAAATTTAAAAGAACTTTCCGCCAAGGAAATCGACCGCTACTACAATGAAAGTAAAAAAGGTTAAAATAGGCGATTTCGAGACCGAAAACAACGTATTTTTCGCTCCGCTCGCAGGATTTTCCGACTTTGCGATGAGGGAAATTTGCAAAGCATACGGCACAGGACTTACGTTTACCGAAATGGTGAGCGCGAAAGGTCTTGTTTTCGGCGACGAAAACACGAAAGCCCTGCTGAGAACTTCTCCGCTCGAAAAAATAAAATGCGTTCAGATTTTCGGAAACGATCCCGAAATTATGAGACGGGCTATCGAGTCGAAACCGCTCGAAAAATTCGATATAGTCGATATAAACTTCGGCTGTCCCATGCCGAAAATTTTTAACAACTGCGAGGGAAGCGCGCTGCTTCGATACCCTAACCTCGCCGAGAGAATAGTCGAAGAATGTTCGAAAAGCGGCAAGGCTATCACCTGCAAGATGCGTATCGGCATCAAAGACGGCGAGTTCGTCTCGGAAGATTTCGCAAAGGCTCTCGAACAAGGCGGAGCAAAAATGATTACCGTACACGGACGGGTCAGGGATAAAATTTATTCGGGCGAGGTCAATTTCGACGAAATAAGAAAAATTAAAAAATCGGTCTCCGTTCCCGTTATCGCAAACGGCGGCGTATTTACCGTTTCCGACGCGGACGAACTATCCGAAAAGACGGAAACGGACGGAATAATGCTCGCAAGAGGAGCGTTGGAATCGCCTTGGCTCTTCTCCGAAATCCTGAATCTGCCATTCCTTAAAAGCAAAAAAGAGTTAGTTAATCGACATATAGACCTACTTTTGACGGAATATGACGACAGATACGCGGCGATAGTTTTTAGAAAACAACTCTGTTTATATTTGAAAGGCGAGAAAAACTCGGCGGCGTTCAAACAAGCCGCATTAAAAATCACATCGGCGAAAGAACTCAAAAAAATCTGTTACGACTTCTTCGCCGAGAACGAAAAAACCGAAAAAAACTAAAAACTACGCTATCACACTTTGAGACCTGTTTTCAATACTATGAAAAGAGGAATCATATATGAAAGCGATAGTATCTAACGTTTCGTCCACCGTTACGAAAATACATAAAAACACGGATTGCGACCTCGTCGTTATGGGCTTCGACGGAAACGAAGCGGTAAAATACAGCAAGGAACTTCGGGGCGAAACCAACAAATTAAAGCAACTTGCGGCATATTCGGAAACGATTGAGAAAACGATCGTCTCGGCGTTCGACACGGATAATTACGGTATAATCAAACATTCTGCCGGAATATTCGACGACGGAAAACTACTCGGCATATCCGATATGACCGTTTCCATTTCAGACAGTCCGTATATGCCCGGCGCGCACGGCAAGCTATACGACACCGCCGCGGGAAAATTTGCCGTGGCGATAGGCGACGACCTTTTCAGATTCGAACTTTTCAAATCGTTCGCAATCTGCGGAGCGGAAAGCGTTATCGTCATAAGAAAAGGCAACCTTTCAGAGATAAATACAATACTTTTAAGGGCGTATTCATATCTTTTAGGGCTTCCGATACTTCTTGTCTGCAAGGATAAATCGGTTGCGACGACCGTAAAAGGCGAACTCGTTGTTCAATCGGAAAACGGCGTATTCGAGTTGCTTCCGCTACTTGAATACTCGATAAAAACGACAAAAATAAAACTCAACAAATAAAACGCGGCTTGCCGCAAAACACACAAAAGGATAAAAATGTTCAACATTGTACTCGTAGAACCCGAAATTCCACAAAATACGGGCAACATATCGAGAACGTGCGCCGCAACGCACAGCGTTCTTCACCTTGTAAGACCTCTCGGCTTCGAAATTTCAGACCGCACGCTTAAACGCGCGGGACTCGATTACTGGCAATATCTCGACGTCAGATATTACGACTCGTTCGACGAATTATACGAAAAATATTCTGCCGAGGCGAATTTTTACTTCCTCTCCACTAAGGGGGCGAAGGTCTATTCGGACGTAAAATTCCGCGACGGCGATTTTCTCGTATTCGGGAAAGAATCGCACGGACTGCCCGAACCGCTTTTAAAAGAACACTACGACAATACCCTGCGTATTCCAATGTGGCAAAATTTAAGAAGTCTCAACCTCTCGAACTCGGTCGCGCTGACATTATACGAAGCGTTGAGGCAGACAGGCTTCGAGGGGCTTAACCCCGAAGGTCATCTCACGGGGAGGTTGGACTAAGTGGGTTATCATATCGGGACGATGCTCATATACGAGCATTTCGGGAAAGGCAAGTACTGCCCTCTTTGCAAGATTAAAGCGGAAATAAACGAGAGACTTACCGAACAGTTTTTAGGCGAAAGCGTTATGGAGGATTCTTCGAGGGCGAGGGTAAACGAACTCGGGTTTTGCTCTTTCCATTACGACAAATTATTTTCTATGCAATCTAAACTCGGACTTGCGCTTCAAATATCTACGAGACTTAAAAACAATACGGACAAGTTGGTCTATAAGCCGATTAACGCTAAAAAAGCGAAAAAAGAAGCGGATAAAATTTCCGCAACTTTAAAGACCTGCGTTATCTGTTCTATGCTCGAAGATACCATGGTAAGGTATTATAAAACAATTTCGAGGGTATACAAGGACGACCCGAATTTCAAGACGAAAATTTTGGATGGCGACGGTTTTTGCATAGAACACTACGCGAATTTAGTCCGCTACTCGTCAGAAGCAGGCAATAAACAAGACGAATATCTCGAAACGCTTTTTAAGGCATTCAGAAAAAAACTCGACGAGACTGAAAACGCGTTAGACGAATTTTGCAATCATCACGATTACAGAAAATCGACCGCCCCGCTTTCCGAAGAGGCGGCAAACTCGCTTAAAACGGCGAGAAACGTTCTCTATGGGCTTAACAAATAATGTCGTGTAATTCGGTTTGGGACGCCTTATTCTTAAAAATTTAAGCATTTTTAAGAATTCTTTGGGACGTCGCCTTAAAGTCGCCGTCCCCTACGATTTTAAATCAACTTGCCGCAGGCAAATATAACTCTCGTTTCTTCGGGACGTCGAGGGCGCCGTCCCCTACGGTATATATATAATTGCCGTCGAATAATATAAGAAAACTCAACGTTTTAGGGACGTAAAACAACCTACAGACAATTAAAAATAAAACCGAGATTATTGCGTTTTGCTATAATCTCGGTTTTTTATTTTGTTACAACGCCTTGCAGTAATTTGTTATATCTTCGGTTGTCACCGTCTTGTTTATCTCTTCGTCGTATATTTTAAGGTTTTTTTCATATACCGACGACACCTGCGTTTCGTCCGCTTCGCTTACCCCGACCGAAATATCTATATCGTTCGTCTCTTTAAAATCTTTTACGAGCGTTTCGCGATTTTCTTGTTGAACAAACAGCATCGGTATTCTTTTTGTCTGCTTTTCATATTCGCCGTTTTCGACGTTCTTTGCATAAAAATACATTTCCTTAAATTCGATATCGTATCTTCTTGAAAAACTTTTTGCAGATATTCCCCCGACTTTCTTATTTTTAAATGCAGTACTTAGACCGTTTACATATATCATTTTTTTCTCTTCTTCGTCGGTTACCTCTTTTAATTCCGTCAAGCCCCCGATATCGCCGAGATTATACCACAAAGTATTGAACGTCACCTCAATACTCTTGATTTTTTCGGTTTCACGAACTTCCGTACCGACAAGCGATGCGTCGGAATTTCTGTAAACCTCGCAATTTCTGCCCTTCGCCGAGACAAAGAAGTCGCCTTTCGTGCCGACGATTGAGGTATACGATTTATCGACTTTTATGTATGCGCTCGTATTGAGCAAGTCGCGCCCTTCTTCGTTTACGGTTAAACATTCGTAAAATTTTCCGACTACCGTTTGGTCAGCCTGCCTTTCAAATTCTATCTGCGTAGCCGCCTTACCTATAACTACAAACGCCGCCTTAAATCGATTTTGTCCGTTCTCATATTTAAACAGCGTGGACTCAGTCAGTTTAACTTTCGCTCCGCTAACATCGTCGGATTTTCTCGAAAACAGCGTGACTTCAACGCTTCCCACCGTCGCGAACAACGTATAACTATCTTCCTCGAGTTCGATGGTAAACGCAAACGGGGTCTTATCTTCGCCCTCTTTCTTACCATATTCGAATTTTTTGTATTCCATCGGAGCATTGCTTAAAAACGCCGCGTAAATTGATTTTATCGTATCCATTACGCCGTAAACTTTATTGACGTACGCAAGACAAGAATCCGTTTTTGCGAGAATTCCGTAAACGACGTTTAACTGCTTGCCTATTCCGTTTTTAGGAATACTCGAAACCCTTAACCCCGCCGAATAGTCGTCCGAATAGTCGCCGCAACTTCTGTTTTCAATAGCAAAACTTTCAGGAAGAAATCCCCACGGCTCAGGTTCGGTTTTAAACGAATCGATAACAGTTGACGCAAGAGAGGACAGGTCGAGTTTTATAACAATTTTACCCGTAATCGTCTTTTCGACGTAATTTTTGCCGGACAATACGACTTTTACGTCATATTCGCCTTGCTCTCTTACCCCGTCCGTAAATTCCTCGTTGTTATAATACGTCGTCGCCGTAACGCCGCTTGGAATAGCGCCGCTTAATTCCGCCTTATGATACAAACCGTCGAACTCGTATTCCTGACCTTCCTTTATCGTTATATTACCAATCTCCGCTTTATTTATTGTGAGTACGGAATTGAGGATAATCGACTTATAGCCGGACTTTTTTATGGTAGCGGTAGCATTATAAACGCCTGCGTCGATAGCCTTGTTGTTCGCATATTGAACGTCTGCGCCATACGGAAGTCCCTTAACGGTAACAGAAAATTCGCTCCCGTTGTATGTAACCGTTTTATTCGGAAAGGTTACGCCCTCAAATTCCTTCAACTTTGAAACCGATTCTGAAACCGATTCGCTCGACTGAGAAAAATCTTCGCGAGATTGCTCTACGCTTTCGCCGCTTCCGTTTGACGAATCCTCTTCCGACTGTTTTACGCTTTCGCTGCCCTTTAAAGAAGTTTCTTCAGACTGTTGCGCGCTTTCGCTGCCGCCGACAAACTTCACGCTATCGTCTATCATCATCGATGTCGAATCCGATGCGCTATCGACTTTTTTCTTCTTGCAGCCGACTACGGCGTTCAGACTAAGCGCGGTAATAACCGCAAGCATTACGATTAAAAATAATTTTTTCATAAAATACTCCCCTTTCTTTTTTATTGTTTAAAAATCTTCAATGATTTTAAAAACTCGAATAATCTCCCTTTTCGGGCGTTTTAAAATTTTTGACTATTGCAAACGGATATACAAACAAAGATATTATCAAGCATACCACAAATGCAACTGCCATAAAGAATAACGTAATCAATATCCCTAATACCCAAAAGAGAAGTTTAACGCATATAAACCACAAAATTCCGTCAAGGTCAAGTGAAAAAATCAACCCCGGGAACTTTACGAACCCCAACTGCGTTATCCATCCGAAAACGTCTGCGATACAGTTGTTATTCAGAATAAGGCAAGCCGAAAACGTAAATATCATGACGGCAGACGCTATCCCGTACCCGATGTCTTTACCTCCGTTTGCGATTGCGAGCATAAGAAAAACGACAAATAATATTCCCGAAATAACGAAAGACTTGATTCTGTTTTTCTTACCCTTTTCGACCGCTTCCTGAAAACGCCTCTTTTTCTCGCGATCACGACACTCTCTGCAAATAACGCGACCGACGTCATAACGTATTATCTCGCTTCCGTTATATATAGGTCTGTTACATTTTTCGCAGACAGCAAGAACGGGCTTCGGCTGCTCGTAAACCACGGTCGTCGCAACCTCTTCTTTTGTTTCTTTCTCCTCTTTGTTTTCCTCTTTTATTTCGTCTTTTGCCTCGTCTTCCTTTTCGTCGCTGTTTTCAAAATACGAAACGGGAACTTCGAGAATTTTTGCCATATTACATATAGTCTCGAAGTCGGGAGACGATTCTCCTCTTTCCCATTTAGATACAGCCTGAAAAGTAACGTGCAACTCCGAGCCGAGTTCGGCTTGAGTCATACCTTTTTCTTTTCTTGCTTTTACGATTTTTTCGCCGATGTTCATTAGTCACTACCTCCTCGAACAACTACCATTTTAAACCTTATTCGCTTTTTTTGCAAGTCGTTTTACTAAACCGTTAGTTGAATTGACTAAACGAATAGTTGAATTTGCAGAAGTTGATTATTTGCGATAAAAAGGCAATATTAAGGTCTCCGACACAATTTCATAACGTAACGCCTGTTACGAAAACGAGCGGTTGTAAGGCAAAGCCTTGCAACCGCTCGTTATTGTTTTTTATTTACAGATTTACTTATAATCTATTTTTTACTTCCTTTTTTCTTCGGAACGGGGATTATTTCCTCCAACGCCTCTACAACTTCGTTAAATCGTTCGTCGTCGGGGTCTATAACGTAGTGCTTTATCGCTCCGTCATACGGAACGCCCGTTTCCAAGTCTGAAATTATCGCCTCAACTTCGGGTAATTCTTTAACAAACACATTGTTATCGCACAGAAGCAATACGGGTTTGTCGTTGACGTAAATCATATAATCGCCGAACATTTTTCTATATCTGACAGCCGAAAACCCTTTTATCTGTCCGCAAACGTATTCGACAAAGTCAATATTAGTCGCCATTTTTATTCTCTACTCCGCACGAGGTCGTTTTTTCTTTTTTGTCAACCTCAAGCATTTTAAGTATCTTTTTCTGATTTTCTGATATTTGCTCGACTTTTTTGTAAAGTTCGTCGATAACAAATTCGCTTTTAAGGTTTATACGGTAGTCGTTTTCGGCGTGATTTCTGTCCTTCGCTTCCTGTCTGTTCTGACTCATCATTATAAGCGGAGCCTGAATAGCCGCAATACACGACAAAACGAGATTCAAAAGCACGAACGGATAAGAATCGAACGCTTTCGTTGCCATAAGTATATTGACAATCATCCATACAACCATAACGCCTATAAACGTAAAAATAAACGCCCAACTGCCCGCAAATTTCGCAACCGCGTCCGCCGCCTTCTGCCCGAATGAATCCTTTTCGGTTTTGTCGGCGTTCATAGTGACGTTTTCGCTGAGTATCTCGTTCATAAGTTCTTCGTCGGTGAGTTCTTCATCGGATTCGTGCAGTAACTCGCGTATTATCCTCTTTTTGTTCTTCTGATAGTTCATAACTTGCTCCTTATTTTACTTTTACATTATAGTCGATACTCCGCCCTCTTGTCAATAATAAAACGCCCCGAGAATTCCGTTAGTTACGAATTTCCCGAGGCGGTAATATTAACTGTTTATTTTGTATACGCGCTCTTGCCGTAAAGGGCTTGCATCGCGTCGTCGTACTTTTTCATCTTGTCGTATTGTTTCAACTCTATGTCCGAATCAAAATCCATAAGTCTCTGCTTCTCCGCTTTTGTGAGTTTCGACGGAACTTCTACGGTAACCGTAACGTTCAGGTTGCCCGCTCCGAGTCTGGAATTTATACCCTTACCTCTTATCGTAAAGGTCTTGCCCGTCTGCGTTCCCTCGGGAATGTCGAGCCATACCGTATCGTCCAAGGTCGGAACCTGTACTTTTCCGCCGAGCGCAGCCGTTGCGAAACTAATCGGCAAGTCGATATACAAATCGAAATTCTTTCTCTTGAACAACTTGTGCGGAAGAACCTTGAATACGACTATAAGATCTCCCGGCTCTCCGCCTCTCAAAGACGCTTCGCCGTATCCTTTCTTTCTGATATAACTTCCGTTGTCCGCGCCGGCAGGTATCGTAAGACTTATCGTAGTCGATTTACGCTGATAGCCTTTGCCTCCGCAAGTAGGACATTTTTCGAGTATTATTTTACCCTTGCCGCCGCACGCATCGCACGCTCCCTGCCTTACAGACCTGAATATACTGTTGCCCGAAACGTACTGTATAGTTCCCGTTCCTTTACATTTATCGCAGGTCTTATACTGCGTTCCGTTCTTCGCGCCCGTCGAACGACAGTCGGGACAAGGCTCTTTTCTGCTGTAAGTAATGTCTTTTTTACAACCTTTCGCCGCGTCGAGGAAGGATAGTTCGACTTCGAGTTTAATGTCCTCTCCCTGTTTATCCTCTTCCGTTTCGCCTCTGCCGCCGCCCATGAACGAGCCGAATATATCGCCGAATATGTCTCCGAATCCGCCGCTTCCGAAACCGCCCGTACTGCTGCCGCTGAAACCGCCGCCGCTGCCGAATCCTCCGAAGCCCCCGAATCCGCCGTTAGCCGCGCCCGGGTTTTCGAGTTCGTAGTCGTACTGCTGTCTCTTTTGCGGATCGGAAAGCACCTCGTTCGCTTCGTTTATCTCTTTAAATTTTTTAGCGCATTCTTCGTCGTTGGGGTGAAGGTCGGGGTGATATTGTCGCGCGAGTTTCCTGTATGCAGCTTTAATATCGTCCTGAGAAGCCTTCTTGTCAACGCCGAGAACTTCGTAATAATTTTTCGCCATATTATCCTTTTACTAATTTACAAGTCGTCTCGGACAGAATAATCTGCCCGAGACAACCGTCATTTACTCATTTTGCGTTAAGTCTTATTGATGGAATTCGGTGTCGCCGTTATCGTCTGCGTTCGCGCCTTCCGCGTTCGGCTGACCCTGCTGAGCCTGCTGATAGAGTTTGGCGAATACGCCTTGTACGTCGTTGGAAAGTTTTTCCGTAGCCGCTACGATTTTATCGTTATCGTCCGAGTTCAAAGCCTCTTTCGCTTCTTTTACCGCGTTTTCAACGGTCGTTTTATCCTCTTCGGAAAGTTTGTCGCCGCTGTCTTTTACGGTCTTTTCAACCTGGAAGATAAGACTATCGAGTTTGTTCTTATTGTCGACCGCTTCTCTTCTCTTCTTATCTTCGGCTTCGTACATTTCCGCTTCTTTGACCGCTTTCTGAATGTCTTCTTCGGAAAGGTTCGTCGAGGAAGTAATCGTTATATCCGCCGCTTTCTGAGTTCCGAGGTCTTTCGCCGTAACGTGAACTATGCCGTTCGCGTCGATATCGAACGTAACTTCGATCTGAGGAATACCTCTCGGAGCCGGCGCAATACCCGTAAGGTTGAACTGTCCGAGCGTCTTGTTATCCTTCGCGAACTGTCTTTCACCCTGTAAAACGTGAATGGTAACTTCCGACTGGTTATCCGCCGCTGTCGAGAATACCTGAGATTTCTTAACGGGGATAGTAGTGTTCTTGTCGATAAGTTTCGTGAATACGCCGCCGAGCGTTTCGATACCGAGGGACAACGGGGTTACGTCGAGGAGAAGTACGTCTTTGACTTCGCCCGTTAAAACGCCGCCCTGAATAGCCGCGCCGATCGCGACGCATTCGTCGGGGTTAATGCCCTTGAACGGCTCTTTGCCCGTCTCCGCCTTTACAGCCGCTACGACTGCGGGAATTCTCGTCGAACCGCCGACAAGGATTACTTTTTCGATGTCGTTGTAAGTAAGTCCGGCGTCTTTCATAGCCTGTCTCATAGGAGCCTTGGTAGCCTCTACGAGGTCGCCCGTCATAGTGTCGAATTTATCTTTCGTAAGCGTTACGTCAAGGTGTTTAGGACCGTTGGCGTCCGCGGTTATGAACGGAAGGTTGATGTTCGTCGAGGTCATGCTCGAAAGTTCGATTTTCGCCTTTTCCGCAGCCTCTTTGATTCTCTGCATAGCCATCTTGTCGTTAGAAAGGTCGATGCCTTCTTTCGCTTTGAAGTCGGCTACTACGTAGTCCATTATTCTCTTATCGAAGTCGTCGCCGCCGAGCATACAGTTACCGTTCGTGGCAAGAACTTCGAATACGCCGTCGCCGATATCGAGAATCGAGACATCGAACGTGCCGCCGCCGAGGTCGTATATCATTACTTTGTGAGATTTCTTATCTTTGTCAAGTCCGTAAGCAAGAGCCGCCGCGGTAGGTTCGTTGATTATACGAAGTACGTTAAGTCCTGCAATCTTACCTGCGTCCTTAGTCGCCTGTCTCTGGCTGTCCGTGAAGTATGCGGGGCAAGTGATTACCGCGTCCTTTACGGGTTCGCCGAGGTACGCTTCGGCGTCTTTTTTAAGTTTTGAAAGTATCATAGCGGAAATCTCCTGCGGAGAATACTGCTTTCCGTCGATATTTACTTTATAGTCGCTTCCCATGTGTCTCTTTATGGAAATGACCGTTCTGTCGCTGTTCGCGACTGCCTGTCTTTTCGCTATCTGTCCGACGAGTCTCTCGCCGTCTTTCTGAAAGCCTACTACAGAAGGAGTAGTTCTCGAACCTTCGGCGTTCGCTATTACGACGGGATCGCCGCCTTCCATTACCGCTACGCAAGAATTCGTTGTTCCTAAATCTATACCAATTACTTTACTCATAATATCTATCTCCTTTTTATATAATCTGTCTTTATTTGATTACGGATACCTGAGCGTATCTCATAATCTTTTCGCCGAGTTTATATCCTCTGCCGAAAACCTGTTTTATCGTCTCGACTTCCTCGTCTCCCTCTGCGGGAACGGTCATTACCGCGTTCGCGGTCATCGGGTCGAACTTGCTTCCGACTTCGGGCGAAAACTCGACTACGCCGAGCGAGGCGAGGGTCTCGTGATACTTTTTAAGAAGTTTCTCGATTCCGTCTCTCGTGTTGTCGTCAAGTTGCATTTTAAGCGCCCAATCTAAACTGTCGCCTATCGGCAATATCTTCTCTATCGCCGATTTTCTGCCGTCGTCGTACGCCGCGCGAATTTCTTCGCCTTTTCGTCTTCGGACGTTTTCACAGTCCGCTCTGGCTCTTAAATAATCGTTTTTCGCTTCTTCGTTTTCCGATTTGAGTTTCTCTAAATTCGATTTTAACTCATCGGACTCCGAAAAGGCCTTTCTCAAAGCGGCTTTCGCCTCTTTTTCCGTCATTTTTTCTATTTCGTCCGCCTCTTTTTCGGCTTCGTCTTCGATTTCTTCCAAAGGTTCTTTACCTTCTTCCGTTTCTTCGATTTCGGCTTCCTTTTCGTCGGACTTCTTCTTGGACTCCTCGTTCAATCTGTCCTTGAAGAATTTTTTCTTTTTTTCGTTTTCAGTCATTATTATTTGGTACGCCTCCTTTAAACCCCTTTTTCGTATAAAATGCTTTCAAGTATCTTTCCGACGTTTTCAAGTACGGCTACTACTTTCTGATAATCCATTCTGATGGGGCCTATAACTCCGTATGTGCCGAGTTTCGTTCCGTTTGCCGTGTACGTCGCGGTGACGAGCGAACATTCTTTGGGAATTTCGTCGTAACCGTCCGAACCGATTTTAACGTTTATCTTGATGTCCCTGTTGTCGCCTATAAGAAGATTCATTACTTTATCCTTACTCGTAACGACTGACAGGAAATTCTTGATTTTGTTTATGTCGGCGTACTCGGGGTGGTCGAGAATTTTATCCTCGCCGGCCGTGACTACGTCGTCGTCTTTCGTCGTCATATACACTTTCAACGCTTCGATTACGTTAAGGAAAATGTTTTTGTAGCCGAGGAAGTCGTCGCGAAGTTCGGGTTTTAAACCGCAAACCTCTTCAAAACTCCTGCCTCTGCACATATTGTCCATAACCTTTTCGGCGTCTTTCAACTGCTCGTCGGTCATCGTTTCGGGTATTTCGATAAAATTATCTTTCAAAAGACGAAACTCTGTGACAATCAGCACGAGCGCGCTGCTCGGTTTATATCTGAAAAACTTGACGCTCTCGATTTTCTCCGTTGTATCGTGACTCTGAATACCGACCGAAGTATACGAAGTGAGTTCGCTGATTACCTTTGTGGTATTTTTGATTACCTCTTCCATATTGTCGGCTTTCTCAAGAAAAATCTTCTTGATATAGTCGAGGTCTTTCACGCTGAGTTTATCCTTTACCATCAATTCGCTGACGTAAAGTTTATACGCTTCGGCGGAAGGAACCCTGCCGGACGAGGTATGAAGTTGAGTGAGATACCCAAGTTCTTCGAGCGCGGACAGTTCGTTTCTTATCGTCGCCGAACTGATATTTTTCAGATGCCTTTCGGTAAGACTTTTTGAAGAAACGGGAACCGCGGTTTCGATATAGTCGTCTACAACGTATTGAAGTATCTTCTTTTTTCTATCCGTCAATTCCATACTATCCTCTCCTTTTCGTACTGATTTATCGGCAAAACGTCTTAGAAACGCTTGTCTTATCGAAGCGCCCGCGACTCCGAAACAGTTCGGAATGTTTGGCACTCTTTATTTTTGAATGTTAGCACTCTTTCGCCTTGATTGCTAAATTCACCCATATTATAATTCGTGAAAAAGAGTTTGTCAAGGGTTTTTGCATACTTTTTTAAAAAATTT
>ERZ779875.519-NODE-519-length-35940-cov-19.942929_pt1 | contig 35940 bp, 43 predicted proteins | sample MGYA00511246_ERZ779875 | MGnify/ENA primary metagenome ERZ779875 (study PRJEB29588, sample SAMEA2155093) | human gut metagenome | biome: human gut; feature: human-associated habitat; material: faeces | place: Denmark | collected 2008/2010 ... | reverse complement strand
ATAATTTTACGACATACGCCACTCCCGTTTTTATACGGTTGCCCATCAGCCATGTGCCGCCGTGGAGTCGGTATGGATATTATCGTATGTTATGGCTTTCAGGTCCACATAGGAAAGACCGGTGAAGCACATGAAGAGAAACATGTCTCGCATGGCACGCTGGCGTTTGTATTTCAGCTCCACGTGGATGATTCTCTGTAATTCCTCTTCAGTAAGAAAAGACCTTTTCTTGTATTCCGGCTTGCACTCGAAGGATGTGAAAGGATGGACTCGCAACCAACCCTTTTCCTGCGCGATGTACATCGGCCATTTCAGGGTATTGACACGGTTGAAAGCGGTGGCATTCGCATTGCCTGCCGTGCCGAGCATCCATGTGTAATAGTCCTCAATGAACGACTTTTCAAGCTCGTCAATAGCTATATCCTCGATGTTCTTTTTGGTTTTCATGAAAAGCAAAAGACTCTTGTAGTCGGCAACCAGTCCACGGTAAGTGCTTTCCGCCTTTCCTTTGCCTATCTTTTCTTTATACGATTCAATCTGTTCTCTGAAGAGTACCATAAGAGTATGGCATTCCTTTGAGAAACCTGCATAGCGGTTATATACTTTCTTGGCCGTAACAAAACTGTCATGATCGCAAATGTACTGATGTATCTTTAGGAAAGGCATGGGCGGAGGCTTGCAACACGCCCTATGCGTATTATAAAATGACTACAGCGGAAGGAGGTATTTGTGTACCATTGATTGTTTCTGGTCTGGATGTACAGCGAGGCAAGATAGATACCAGCAACTTGATGCATGTCACTGATTTGTTTCCTACAGTACTGGATTATGTCGGGATTTCCAGACCGGATGTGTACAGGGGCAAGAAGCTTGCACCACTTTATGGAAAATCTCTCCGTGCTACTTTCTCATCAGAAACACCGTCACGCACGGATAACGAGGCCATCTGTTTTGAAATGGCAGAAAGCAAGGCAGTCATAAAGGGACAGTGGAAAGCGACCCTTCTACTTCCTCCTTATGGGGACGGTATGCACTGGAAGCTGTATGATATAAGTCGTGATTATTCCGAGAAAAAAGATTTGTCTCATCAATATACCGACAAACTGAAGGAGTTAGTTTCCGATTGGGAACGTTATGCTACATCTGTAGGATATATTTCATCAGATGGTACACATATTATCGAAGAAATCGGGGCAGAAGATTTTTATGAAATCCCTCTCCATGACGGACATTCTCAAGGTAACTAAAAGAAAATAGTCATTTTTTCCGTACATAAATAAACCACAGATGATTGTGCCAAGAAGAGAAATACCTTATTAATGTGTATTTCTCTTCTTTCTTTTTAATGTCTCTGTGTTTTGTTACAGATAATGTATATAATTAAAGAACAGAAAAAATATGATCTCTATAGAAGTTTTTTCTTCCGGGATGTTGTTCAAGTAAACAATGCGGATGAAATCATCACGGACAAACTGGCTCTCTGTTCCGGAAGTATATGCTGCCTGTGACGTTTCTGATATGGCGTATAAGCAGATTGTCATATCCATGGGGAGAAGGGGCAAAAGCTGCTTAGTCCGCTTTTACTGACCGGATCAGAGTCGTAAGCATGTAGTGTGACCGTGTAATTAAAGAAGAAGGCAGATGCTCTTAATTTATAGGGCATCCGTCTTTATTCTTTCAGGTGCTGATATGTGCTTTGCAACCAAGTTGTATGAGATATGTTCTACCTTTGCAGTGTGAAAGAAAAATATATCTCAGTATGAAAACAATACATTCTAATCCGTTTCAACAACTACATGCAGCAGAATCCTGCTGCCAAGCCCAGTATGTATCCCCATCTGTATCTTCACCTCATGCCGACTCTTGCTGTGCCCATCATCATGCCGATGGAGTGTCCGGTAAATGGAGCTCTCTTGTTTCGGGGATGTTGTTGTTGGCAGGTATCGTGATGAGCTATATCCAGCTAAGTTGGTTTCAGGGTACAATCCAGTCTGTGTGGTATCTGCTTGCCTTTATGCCTGTAGGTTTGCCGGTGTTGCATGCTGCTTGGCACAGCATGCGTGACAAGGATTTTTTCAATGAGTTCACTTTGATGCTCATTGCTTCAATCGGAGCTTTCTGTATCGGTGAATACCCCGAAGCTGTAGCTGTAATGTTACTCTATACAGTAGGGGAGATGTTGCAGCATGGAGCTGTGGAACGTGCTACTAAGAATATTGGAGAACTGCTGGATGTCCGTCCGGAACGTGCCCAGGTATTCCGGAATGGAGCTTTTATCGAAGTGGCACCCAAGGAGGTGCAGGTAGGTGAGCGCATCGAGGTGAAACCGGGAGAAAGAATACCGTTGGACGGTACATTGATAAACGAATCGGCACTGTTTGATACTTCGGCTTTGACAGGTGAAAGTATGCCTCGTTCTATTGAGGTAAACGGTGAGGTGCTGGCAGGCATGATTGCCTTTAACCAGAAGGTTGATTTAGAAGTGAAACGTCCTTACGAGCAGAGTGCATTAGCTCGTATTCTCTCTTTGGTTCAGGAAGCATCCGCACGGAAAGCTCCGACAGAACTGTTCATACGGCGTTTTGCCCGGATTTATACGCCTTTGGTGCTATTCCTTTCGGCACTGGTAGTTATAATACCTGCAGTGGTGGAATGGTTAGCTCCTTCTTTCGATTATGTATTTGCCGACTGGCTTTATCGTGCACTGGTTTTCTTGGTGATTTCCTGTCCTTGTGCCTTGATCATCAGTATTCCTTTGGGATATTATGGTGGAATCGGTGCTGCTTCCCGTGCGGGTATCCTTTTTAAAGGAGGTAATTATCTGAATGCTATCACAAAATTAGACAGCATTGCTTTTGATAAAACCGGAACATTGACTACCGGGCAGTTTGAAGTAGCATCTGTCCAAGCTGCTACCTTGAAGAAAGAGGAATTGCTTGCAATCATCGGAACGGCTGAACAGAAGAGTACTCACCCTATTGCACAAGCCATTCAGCAGTATGTGCGGGGGCAGCATATTTCCTTACATTCGGCCTTATCCATGCAGGAAATAGCTGGATATGGTGTGGAAACCATTATTGATGGAAAAAATGTACTGGTAGGGAATCCACGACTACTTTTGATGCGGAAGACGGTAGTACCATCTAAGGTACTTGAATCTGAAATGACGGTTGTCGTATGTGCTATAGACGGAGTATATGCCGGAGCTGTATGGTTGGCTGACAAATTGAAAGAGGATGCGGTACAAGCTATCCGGCATCTAAAGGAATTAGGCGTAAAAGATATCCATCTGCTATCAGGCGACAAGCAATCATTAGTGGAAAAAGTGGCTCGCGAACTGGAAATTCCGCAGGCACATGGTGACTTGCTACCTGAAGACAAAGCTACCTATATTCAGAAGTTGTCATTTCATGCTACTCGTACTGTAGCTTTTGTAGGCGATGGCATGAACGATGCACCTGTATTGGCTCTTAGCAATGTAGGTATTGCCATGGGTGGTCTAGGGTCGGATGCAGCCATTGAAAGTGCTGATGTGGTAATTCAAACAGACCAACCATCGAAGGTGGCTACAGCCATTGAAATAGGACGTGCCACACAATGTATAGTATGGCAGAATATCATTGGGGCTATCAGCATGAAAGTTATCATTTTGTTGGCAGGGGTCTTGGGATACGCTTCATTATGGGGAGCTGTTTTTGCTGATGTAGGAGTGGCTTTATTAGCTGTGTTGAATTCAATCCGTATTTTGGCTAAAAAATTTAAATAAGATGAAGAAAGCAAAGTATCAATGGCATCCCATTCCGGGCATGCCTTTGACAGAAGTTGATAAAAAAGTGATGTATTGGGAAAAAAGGCAGACTGGTTCCCTCACGAAAACTCATTAAATTGCCGGAACAAATTGAAGGAATAAGGAAAAGTGGACTGTTGAATACAGCTGTATTGGATTGTGTGGAGGAAAATATTCGGGAAGGTATCAGTACCGCAGAAATAGACCGTTTGGTGTATGAATATACCATGGATCACCAGGGTATTCCTGCAACATTGGGGTATCACGGTTTTCCGAATAGCTGTTGTATTTCGGTTAATGAAGTGGTGTGCCACGGCATTCCTAATGAGAATCAGGTGCTCCATGAAGGTGATATTGTAAACGTAGACTGTACAACGATAGTTAACGGTTTTTATGCAGACGCTTCACGGATGTTTATTATTGGGAAAACCTCTTCAGAAAAAGAAAAGCTGGTACGTGTTACTGAAGAGTGTCTGAAAAAGGGAGTGCAAGCCGCTCAGGCGTTTACTTTTTTGGGTGATGTAGGTCATGTAATAGAGTGCCATGCCAAGCGCAATGGCTTTTCTGTAGTTCGTGATTTTTGCGGTCATGGTGTAGGAATACAGTTCCACGAGGAGCCGGAAGTGTTGCATTATGGTAGAAAGAGCTCAGGTATGCTATTGGTTCCTGGTATGACATTAACCATAGAGCCGATGCTTAATATGGGTACTTGGAAAGTCGTGATGGATCAATCAGACGGATGGACTGTTTATACAGAAGACCGCCTGCCGTCTGCACAATGGGAGTATACCATTTTAATCACAGAGTCAGAGCCCGAAATTTTAGCCCACTGACAACAATGATGATAAAGAAAGAGTAACTCCATAAGAATTACTATAAGGAGTCTCTTTCTATATTAAACTCAATATTTACACCTATGTGGTATTGTCTTTCTCCTAATTTGTCAATACCTTTCGTTGTTGACATTGGCATTCAGGACATACCCCTTTTATGGTATAATTGATGTTTTCGATTGCATAGCCATTGGGAAGGCTGATTATTGGGATTTTATGCTCTTTCATACAGAATGTTCTGTTGCAAGCTTCACAATGGAAATGTACATGTTGCTCTTCTATAGGACAATGTTCCACCGTACTTCTGCAAATCTCATATTTGGTTGATCCGCTTCCATCTTCAAATGAATGAATGGCATGACGTTTCAGGAGTACAGCCAATGAACGGGAAATGGTAGACTTGTCCAATGTGTCAAGCATAGTCTCAAGTTCAAGCAGAGAAACAGGATATTCCAGTTCGGATAATTTACGTAGAGTTAGGATTCTTGCCGGGGTCGGACGTAGTCCCCTGTCCAGCAGTCTGTCTTCACATTGCTTTATTGACATGGATATGAATTTTTAAAGTTCAACAATCAGTAAAGCTATCAAGTGGAAAAGGCGGTATTTTATACCGCCTTTTCCATGCAGTATTCTTTATCTGTTTTAGCACTGCAAAAATACATTTTTTTATTTGCAATCTTGTTGCAAATATGTTTAGAAATAACATTAATTATTGAATTACAGTTTTTTATCGAAACAACAAAAAAACATGCAACAAGATTGCAAATAATCCGCTCTAACTTTGCCGATAAAAGATAAAAATCAAACATTAAAATATTGATATGAAACTTTCTGATTTAAAAAGGGATGACAAAGGAATCATTACGAAAGTACTCGGTAGAGGGCCTTTCAGAAAGCGCATTATCGAGATGGGATTTGTACAGGGACAAGAAGTGGAGGCTGTCCGGAGTGCGCCTTTGGGCGATCCTGTCTATTACAAGGTGATGGGCTATAATGTTTCTCTTAGCAAAAGTGATGCAGAGCTGGTGGAAGTTGTAAGCATGAATGAATATCAACACGAATATGGTACAATAACAGACACGGAGTCACAGGTTAATACACTTACTACTCTGTCACACGAAGATTTTATTCGATTTGCTAAAGACAGAGGGAAAACTATCAATATCGCACTGGTCGGTAATCCGAATTGTGGAAAAACATCTATGTTCAATTTTGCATCTGGAGCGTATGAGCATGTAGGCAATTACAGTGGAGTCACGGTAGATGCCAAAGAAGAGGTGTTCACCCAGGACGAATATACATTTAAAATCATAGATCTTCCGGGAACTTATTCCTTGTCCACCTATATTCTGGAAGAACTATATGTCCGTAAATACTTGAAAGAGGACTAGCCAGACATTGTTGTCAATGTGATTGACACATCGAATCTTGAACGGAATCTATATCTTACCAGCAAGTTGATTGACATGGATACCCACATGGTCATTGCCGTGAACATGTATGATGAACTTGAGAAGAAAGGCGACAGGTTCGACTATGTATCTCTGGCACGGATGATAGGTGTACCGATTATACCCACTATCGGTAAAACCGGTTTCGGCATAGACAGCTTGCTGAAAAAAATCATAGAAGTGTATGAGGCAAAGAACCGCTGACGCGCCATATACACATAAACTATGGCAATACGCTGGAAACGGAAATTGATAGAATGCATAAGGAATTGAAAATCTACGGGAACGTAGCCGAGCGTTTTTCCAAACGTTTCCTTGCCATCAAACTATTGGAAAAGGATGTGGAGATAGAAAGAATGGTCAAGAGATGGGGGAATTATTCCCGGCTGATGGCAGTGAGGGAAAAGGCTATAAACACCATTCAAGATTTGTTGCAGACTGATTCGGAAACCGCTTTCACAGATGTCCGTTATGGCTTTATATCAGGAGCACTCCGGGAGACTTATCATGAAAATCCCATGCATAAAAAAGACAAAACAAAGTTGATTGACCATATTGCCACCAGCAAGTTGCTTGGTTTTTCTCTGTTCATTTTCTTCCTATGGCTCATGTTCGAAGCCACTTTTGTCATCGGAGAATATCCTAAAGGATGGATCGACTCCTGGATGAGCTGGATGGAACAACTGGTACAGGAGAATTTTGCTCCCGGTCCGTTGGCGGATTTGCTGACTAACGGAATTATAAACAGTGTGGGCGGTATCATTGTGTTCCTGCCGCAAATTCTGATTCTGTACTTTTTCATATTACTGATGGAGGATTTCGGATATATGGTACGGACAGCATTTATTATGGACAAATTGATGCACAAAATGGGCTTGCATGGCAAGTCGTTCATTCTGCTGATTATGGGATTCGGATGCAACGTATTGGCTGTAATGGCTACCCGTACCATAGAAAGCCGGAGTAGCCGCATGATAACCATGCTGGCTGTCCCTCTGATGAGTTGCAGTGCCCGTCTGCCTCTCTATGTATTAATATGCGGAACTTTTTTTGCGGAATATGCGGGAACCATGCTTTTAGTCTTATGCCTTACAGGTATTACAGCTGCGGTATGCATGGCCAGATTGTTCAGAAAGTTTTTATTCAAGAACGAGGATGTTCCTTTTGTAATGAAACTGCCTCCTTACCGGATGCCTACTACACGCGCCATCTGTATACATATGTGGGAAAAAGCCAAACAGTATCTGCATAAAAGGGGAAGTGTCATTCTTGTAGCTTCTGTCATCGTATGGTTTCTTGGATATTATCCCCATCATTCTGAAAAGCTTGATGCCCTCGACAAAGAAATCAGCCGGATAGAACAGACAGAAAAAGACTTTTCAACAAAAGAACAGAAGATAAAGGAATTGACTGCCTTCCGAAACTTGAAACAACAGGAAAATTCCTATATCGGCAGAATAGGTCATTTTATAAGTCCGGTGATGAAACTGTTAGGATTTAAAAAAAAAACACCTTATTTTATTCCGTTTTATAATGTGAATATTTGTTCTTATTTCCTTTTAGATACACTATATACAAATTATATGTTCTATTTCTCTTCTTAATATTGTTAAAATTGAAAAGTTCGTGTAATTATAAAAACAAAAAGAGCTTTAATGTATAGTAAAATTTGATTGTCAATCAGCTAAAAGCACTACATTATCAGTGCAATTTATCAATACAAGATGATTTAGTATTAGTGTCACTATATACTAATAAGTTTTTTATTTTGCCTTTTCAGATATTGCACTTATTGATGTGAACATTATATAAATTTACAGTCGGTATCATTATGTGGTTAAAGTTAAAAATATGCTTCGGTTATGCTATTTTAGTTTTACTGTTAGCTTTCATTGTCTATCAGTTCCGCAAGGAACAGGTACTAAGACACATGCTGCGCAAAGAAGAGAAGGAGTTGGCAGCGATACATAGTCTAGCAGAAAAAAGTTACATAGGCCTATTGGATCTTTCTACTCATGCGGAAATTGCCATAACATGGGATGACAACGATTTGAAGAACTACAGTTATAAACGATATGGGGTTTGTGACAGTCTGCAACTCCTAAAGGAGTATGTCCATACTCCCTTACAAAAAAACCGTATTGACTCATTGTGTCTTCTTCTTTGGAATAAAGAAATTCTTCTTTCCAAGACAATGCATACTTTCAATGAATTGCAGAGTATTGGCGATATTGTACAGGAAAGTATCCCTTCCATTATTTTGACTGCTGGGAGACAAGCTGTGCAGCAAAAGAGGAATATGGTCTTGTTTAAATCCGGTACGAGAGATAGTTCTAAGAAGGGAATTTGGGATATTTTTCCATTAAAAGAGAATAAATTTGCCTGTCAGCGACAGAAGGAAGATGGCGAATGTAGGCATTGCTCTTTGTTCATTGTCCCTTCAATCGGAATGGCAACATGTATGCTCCACTCTCTGTCCTTGGAACAGGCTGAAAGATTAGTGCAAATACAGGCACAGATGGACAGCTTATACGTTGGCGGCATGGAACTGAACGAAAGGATGAACAGCATAGTCTCTGAATTTGAACGGGAGAATAACGAACGTTTTGCTGCACGCTACAGAACCTTTGTCCTTGAACGGAATAATTCCTACTATGTGGTAGCCGGCTTGGCTTTGTCTATCTCTTTACTGGCAATTGTATTGTATATCCTCATTCACCGGGATTTGAACCGTCGTCTTCGGTATGAGAGGGAATTTGAACAGTCCGACAATCGGAATAGAGAATTGCTCCGTTCACGTAAGGAGCTGATGGCCTCAGTGGCCCATGACCTGCGTGCTCCGCTGGCAGCTATCAGAGGCTGTGCGGAACAGTTGTCTTCGGAAAGCGATGGTAGTTGCAGGGTCGGTTATCTGGACAATATCCTGCATTCGTCCGATTATATGCTCGCTCTGGTAGACACGCTGATGGAATATCACCGGATGGATGAAGGTGGGACGCACTCCAAAAACACACTCTTCAGCTTGAAAACTCTGTTTGAAGAAATAGCGGACAGCCACCGTCTTGCCGCCCGGCAGAAAAAACTTGCGTTCACTGCATCTTTCTCCGGTCTGGATGTTATGGTCAACTGTGACAGCTCGCATATCCGGCAGATAGTCGGCAACCTGCTGTCCAATGCCTTGAAGTTCACATTTCACGGGAAGGTGTTTCTTGAGGTGGAATACCGGCCGGGAAATCTTCATATTTCTGTCCTGGATACGGGTATGGGAATAGGCCTTGAGGAGAAAAAACGGATATTCGGAGCTTTCGAAAGGCTCGACAATGCGCGTAATATCCCCGGCTTCGGGTTGGGGTTGGCAATCACGGCCCGACTCGTATCCTTGATGCAGGGGCATGTGGAAGTGGAGAGTGTACCCGGTGAGGGCAGCCGTTTTTCTGTTTTCCTGCCTATGCTACCGGCCGGACACCCCGTCTCTCCGGAAGAGAAGTTTTCTCCTGTTTGTGAATTGCCCGTTGATATCCGTGTGCTGGTCATTGATGACAACCATATCCAGCTGGGAGTCATCAGTAAAATGCTTTCCCGTAATCAGATTCACTGTGACTGCTGCTCGGATGTCCGGGAGTTGATGGATTGTCTGAACAAACAGAAATACGACCTTCTGCTGACCGACATACAGATGCCCGGTACGAATGGCTTCTCGGTCCTTGAGCTGTTGAGGACCTCGAACATTCCCCGGGCATGGGAGATTCCCGTCATAGCCATCACGGCACGTTCCGATAAAAAGGGAGAGTATCTTACCGCAGGTTTTGCCGACTGTCTGTATAAGCCTTTCTCTGAGGAAGAGTTGCTGGCGGCAGTTTCACAGATGGATCGACCTGCTTTTGCTGCCATCATGGAAGGAGAGGAAAACGTGGAAGAGATGCTGGACCTGTTCATAAAGGATACCATGGGTGAACTTGCCGGAATAAGGGACGCTTTTTCCACGGGAGATTATAAGAAGTTGGGAAGTATCATACACAAAGCCGCGCCGCTTTGGGAAATGATCCGTATAAACATTCCCCAAAGTGAACTGAGGGAAATGGCTTCCATGCCTTCCGAAAAATGGGGTGGCTTATCGGACGAAAGAATAGAGGAACTGATTAAAGCTGTGGAACATGCTGTAGAGAAAGCAAAAAGAATAAAGAAAAGAGTATATGGAAACTGTATTGATAGTAGAGGATGACCGTGTGTATGCACGTGCTACCACAAACTGGCTGGTGAAAAATGGTATCAATGCTCGTTATGTATTATCCGTGGACAATGCAAAGGAGTTTTTGGACAACCATGATGTGGATCTGGTATTATCGGATTTTCGTCTCGACAACGGCAATGGCATGGAACTGCTGGAATGGATGAATACACATGGCTATCGTATTCCTTTCCTCATCATGACAGGCTACGGGGATATACCCGGTGCCGTGGAAGCGGTTAAAAAAGGTGCCGTGGACTATCTGCCCAAACCTGTGCAGACAGAAAAGGTACTCGGTATTATCCGGAAAGCATTGGAACGTAAGAGAAGGGACGGCAATACAAAACAAAGATTCTATACAAGCAAAAGCCCTTTGGCATTGAGATTGCAGGAGCATATCCGGCTGGTGGCTCCGGTGGATACGTTAGCCGTGCTGATACGTGGCGCATCAGGGACAGGCAAGGAGTATGTGGCCCGGCAGATACATGTGTTGAGCGGTCGGTCGGATGCTTCTTTCATCGCAGTGGATTGCGGGGTACTTCCGAAGGAACTGGCGGCATCGGAACTGTTCGGTCATGTGAAGGGTGCCTTTACCGGAGCGACGGAAAACAAGACGGGCATGTTTGCCGCCGCCAACCATGGGACACTGTTTCTGGACGAGGTGGGTAATCTGAATGCCGAAGTACAAAGGGCACTGTTGCGTGCCTTGCAGGAAAAACGCTACCGTCCCGTAGGCGGTAAAGAGGAGATTCAGACGGACATCCGTCTGGTAGCTGCTACCAATGAGGACCTGGAGAAGGCGATAGCCGAAGGACGTTTCCGGGAAGACCTGTTCCATCGTCTGAATGAATTTCCGTTGCATGTACCATTGCTGGCAGAGTGCATTGAGGATATTATCCCGTTGGCGGAATTCATGCTGGATGCCGCCAATCAAGAGTTCTCAAGGAAAGTGAAAGGCTTTGACCGCGAAGTACAGAAACGGTTGAAATCTTATTCGTGGCCGGGAAACATACGGGAACTGAGGATGGTTGTCAGACGGGCCACCTTATTGGCTAAAGATGACTGGATAACCACCGGGGAGATAGACATTCCCGATAAAGGCAGGCAACCGGGAGAGTATTCACTTAATGACGAGCGGATGGAACGGGCAACCATTCTGAAAGCATTGGAGGCAACGGGCAATGACAGGAAGGCTGCCGCACGGCTGCTGGGCATCAGCCGGAGCACGCTTTATCTGAAACTGAGGAAGTATCGTCTGGATTAGAATATGTCCGAAATTCGGACACATCATGTCCAATCCACAATGCTTTTATGTACACATCATTTTTACTGCTTTCTATATGGTTTATTTCCAATGTTTTATCTGTGTACTGTTTCAGGCATGGCACTTGTCTTTATTCCGGCAGGATGAGTGGAGAGTTGAATTGTGGAACCTAAAAACATGATACGATGAAGACATTGGTGGAAACCTCTCTTTTTAATCTGTTCGCCTCTTATACAAACGGTGCCGGACCTGCGCTAGGTGAGTTGCCGGCTGCCTATGACGATTTCGTGAACTGCCTTGCTACGCTTTCACCGGCAGGGGACCTGACGGGACAGCTACGTTGTCTGAACTACACAAAAATAGAGCTGGCCTTTATGCGGCAGGCCTGCAACGGAATGGCTGAAGATTGCCGCAATATCCTGTATGACGTGTTTATCGACAAGACGTTGGCGTTGCTGGATGCGGAAGCGGAAATACTGAAGGAGATGCTTCGTCATGGTACTGTGTCTGCCGGATTCCATGCGGAAGCAGTGCGGGGAAGCGGAAGCAAAAGTTCCGTCACACTGACATGGAACGGTACGGACAGCGACCTGATTGAACTGGTGGCCGCACTGATGGCAGCCGGTGCGATAGGTACGGCTGAAGGCCGGAATTTGAAAATTGTGGATGTTATCCGCGTTTTCGAGGAAGTGTTCCGTCTGAAAATCAATGCGCTGTACACCAAGCGTGGCAAGGTGTTCGACCGTTGTACGGACACCACTCCGTTCATCGACTCCCTGCGCAAAAGTTATAACCGGATGCTGGACGCACGGCTGGCGTAAAGGTTGTACGCCAACAGCCGCCAACGGATGACTCGTATGTATGAGGTATTGCAGATTGGCGGCTGAATGTTTTTCTTTGTCGCCGGTTATCATGTCTAAAAATACAAGCTATGTCAATCCTGAATGATATTTGGAACCGCATTGCCCGGAAACCGGACAGGCGGAAAGCGGCGGTAACGGAAACTTCCGGGACGAAAAACCGGGTATATGCGGTGGTTACGGAAGAGGGCGTGATACTGTTTTCCGACACCCCCAAGGGTATGAAGGCACGGAACAGCTATCTGCAACATCTGGCCGACGGCTTCTTCAACGTGACCAAAGTACCCGAAACTTTGCGGATATATGAGATTGACCTGCCTACCAAACGGGTGGCCGGGCTGGCGGACAACTGCATCGAAAAGCTGTCCAAAGCGGATTTGCGAAGCACAGACGCACAATTGCGCAGGTCGGTGGTGAACTTCACCTCCGACAAGTTTGCGGATAGAAGTGTGCTGGACGGTGGGGTGTGCAGGGCAAAGTTCGACCTGCGGCCCGATTTCCATAACTTCGACCGGCTGACAAAAGAATTCGGTTTGGGTATCTCGCCCCGGAACTATGATGTAGCGTCATTGCTGTATATTTCGGAAAACGGGTACGCCGGGATTGTTGCGGCAGACAAGGTGCATCCGTTCAGCTATGAGTATGAGTTCAGGGAACTGGCGGAGAAGCTGGGAGACAGCATGAGGGCACGGATGAACGCGCCTTTGTCGGCACACGACTTCGGCTATGCGGCCTTACAGAAAGAGGCAAAGGAGATGGCGGCGGATTTGTTACAATCGGAGTTCCATATTACGGATGGAGAGTTCAGGTTGGGCGCACGGATAAGCCGAATAGAAAGGATGGAAATGTCACATCCGGTGTCGTATCCGCATTCGGAAGAGGAACAGACCGGCGGGTTACCGGAAACACACTACAGGCAGGAAGCTCCTGAACAGCGGATGTCTGACAGCCAACGGCAGGTGAAGCATGCAGCTTCCATTACCCCACAGAAGAAGGAGAAGAAACAATTAATCCTATAGAATCTATGGAAGAAAAGAAAAAGCAAGCGGTGGAAAGCGGCAGTCTGTATATGACATTGGACGCCTTTTACAGACCCGTGTATCTGAGTATGCGCGGACAGGGGGAAGAGGGATTTTCCCGTTATATCAGTAACAACGTGCGGTCTCATACGACCGGTCGGGAATTTATTCCCGACCACTGAATGTTCCGTTTCGACTTTAAAGACAAAAGTCTGATTCCTCCCATATTCGGTACGGACAATGCGGATTATCTGGAACAGCTCTGTCCTGTACTGGAACGGGAGAATATATATCCGTTGGGGGTGGTGAGACTCCGGGATGCGGCATTCTGTGAGGAACGGGGGATTGTACATCTGTCATTATCAGCGGAACATACGGATTTGCTGGAAAATGAGGATTACAGGCGGCTGCGACATCGTTTCGGAATGAACGGGGATGTGATACGCAGCGGGCTGGCTGCTTTTCCCACCTACATGTCGGTGGAACACGGGCGGAAGGTATTGCTGTTTGACAAGACAGACGGTGGGGACAGGATGCTGGATGAGTTTCTGAGTGGGCTGGCCGAACGTTTTTTTGACGGCAAGCGGAAACCTGAGAGTTTGAGGTTTTATGAGGTGGCTCCGCTGAATGCCGCATGCCGGGCAAAAATAGGTGACGGGCAGACGGTTTCTTCGGATATGGTGAGATATGGGATTTGTGTGGCATGTTGCGACATGGCACCTACGCTGAGGAACTTTAACAGGCTGAGAAAATTGCAACGGCAGCCTATGCCGCTGACCGGAGAACAGGAACGGATAGTCTCGTCACTGGTGGCACGACCGGATAATGTACGGTTCCCGAACGTGGAAATGAGGGTGCGGATTCCGGCAAAGAGAAAAGGACAAGGAATGAACATTTAATTTTTTGATGAATGGAAAAAGAGAATACGAACAGTGGCAGTGTGTATGTCACAGTGGACGGACATCTCAACCCGGTGCATGTCAGTATGAAAGGTACGGGTGAGGAAGGTTTTCTGGAGTTTATGCTGGGAGATGTGGAGAAGGCGCTCAAGGAAACGGAAATGCCTACCATGGGCATGATGTACTATAATGTGCCTGATATGAGGATTATTCCGCGTTTGCGGGAAGGGAATAATGATGATTATCTGCGAAGACTGGAAAAGGCGATGGACGGACATGGGATTAAGCCGCATAGATACCTAGCTCTGTCGGAAGTGGTGTATTGCCTGTGAAAGTACATGGACCCGCTTTCAAGGGACGAGAACTATCCCCGACAACTTACACCGGAGATGTGGCGGGAGATAAAGTCCGCACCACCCGAAGTGATAGCGGAGATGCAGGATGATTTGAAGCATGGGAACACGTATTATACAGGTGTTGAGACGGGTAAAGGGGTGCTGCTGTTCGGTAGGGATTACGTAGGAAACCGTCAATACGGGGATTTTATGGCAACGAATATAGAGAAGCGTTTCTTTGAACCGGACTTTGAGGAAAAGTATCTGAATGTGTATGAGTTACGGGGATGGCCTTCATTGATGGAAGGGAAAGTAAACCGCTGTTGCGATGATTACGGCTGTTTGTTGCCGTTGGAGAAGATTCCGGCAGATGCTTTTGTGGACAAATCGGCATTGAAAAGTATAACGGACAGTGAGCGTTATGATCTTGCTCCTACATGGGAGAACTATTATAGGCTGACTGATTCCGGAAAGGGGCTGGGCCTTACTCGGAGTCCGTATAATTATGACTGGATGACACTGCTGTATATCATGGATAAAGGCTATCCGAGAGACGGACTGATAGATGAATACCCGGACAACTTCAGTTTTTACGATAAATTCGAGAAGATAGAAAACAAACTGCTGGGCCGCAACAGATGGGATGTGTATGATGTGATGCAGGAGAAGGCGAAGAAACTGGCAGGGAAATTGTTGAAAGAGCACTTTTCGGAAATACGGCGGAAAACAGACGTAAAGGAAAAAGAGCATGTGAAAAAAAATAAGGGTATAAAGATATAGGGTGATAAAAAATGGCAGGGGAAACCCCGTTACTGTTTGGATGCAGATAACGGGGCTTTTCTTTTTATTTTGTGGTAGCAGTAACCTTAGTTTGAATTTTTTCAGTTTTGTAAATGACATTTTGGCGGAAATAAGCAGTCATAATAGGTATAATTATGGAATGAAAATATGGAAGGAGTAGAAACCGATGGCTGGGTTACGGAAATGGTTAGATATGTTATCTGTCCGGATGAGGATATTTGGTATATTTGGAGTGACAATGCACGCCAACGGATGACTTTAATTTTGAATGTTTTGTCAAGTGTGGAAATATGCTTTTATTTGCTTTGTAAATAGTGAAATTATAAATCAAATTGTTATGGAATTAGTTGTTATAGAGAAACATGCGTATTTACAGTTAAAACTGCAAATAGAGAGTTTATCCGCCCAGATTGAATCCGTTAAAAAGAAAATTGGTCCGGTTGAAATGGAAAAGTGACTGGATGCCCAGGAGGTCTGTCTGGCTTTGAATATCTCCAAACGAAGTTTGCAAGGCTATAGGGAGTACGGGATTATTCCATATTCTTGTATAGGCGGCAAATATATGTATAAAGAGAGTGATTTGGCCAAAATATTAATTCAAAAAGAAAGATAACATATGGACGGAGTAATCACAAGGCAGTCAGAAGAGTACATAATGATGATGAGGATGCTTAAGAAATGCTCAAAAGAGATACTTGAATTTCAGGATTTGCCTGTTCCTATAGCTGGTGAGGTCTATATGACCGGTGAACAGATATGTGGCATGTTGCATATCTCAAACAGAACTTTGCAAAAGTTACGTGATGAACGGGGGATAGCTTATACTGTCATAGGGGGTAAGTTCCTTTATCCTCTTTCTAAATTGCAATTGTTATTGGAAGAAAATTATAGAAATTATATTCGTTAAATCAAGTGGATAATTTGTATTTATGCTATTTTTTTGCTACTTTTGTAAAAGTAAGTAAGAGTGTAACAGGAAGAAAGTTGCAGCATATACGCGGTGAATTATTCGGTGTCATAGGAGCAGAGGCTTTTGGTAAGATACTGATAATGAATAGGGAAATTAAAAGTTAATCGTTCCCTGTCTCTCCGCAGAACCTACTGGACAAAAGAGGACAGTAAGAGGACAAAAACCTACAAATCAGCGATTTGTAGGTTTTTTTATTGCTTATAAGTCTTGTTTCCAAGACAACAAAAGGACTTGAAAAGACATAGTTTCGTTACTAAATCGTTACCTATTCCCTACCGGACAAAAACGGTAACGATTTGTCCGAAAATGACCGCAGGAAGTCCGAATTTGTCCACCGTCTAAATATTTCACATTTAAAGTGTTATCATTAGTTTTGTAACTTAAAAAATGTGAGGTTATGAAGAGTACATTCAAAGTCCTTTTCTATTTAAAGAAAGGTTCTGAAAAGAAGAACGGTGAGGTTATGATTATGGCAAGAATTACCATTGACGGTAAGTTATGCCAGTTTAGTACGAAACAAAGCATCCTGCCCGAAAACTGGAATATAGCAGCGGGTAAAGCCAAAGGTAAAGATGCAGGTAAAATAAATGCCTTATTGGAGGATATAAAAGTATCCTTGAATAATATCTACCACGAACAGCAACGGCGTGATAACTATGTGACAGCCGAAAAGGTAAAGAATGAATTTTTGGGACACAGTGAAAAACACGAAACCATTTTAGACCTTTTCAAAAAGCACAATGACGATGTCAAGCAGTTGGTCGGCATATCCAAGACGATTGCCACCTATCGTAAATACGAAGTGACCCGCCGCCACCTTGCCGAGTTTATCCAAAGCAAGTACAATATATCGGATATTGCCATCAATGAAATCACCCCGATGTTTATTACAGACTTCGAGTTGTATTTGCGTACTACCTGCAAATGTAGTTATAATACGACTGCCAAGTTTATGCAGTTCTTCAAACGCATTATTCTGATAGCCCGTAATAACGGCATCTTGATTGGCGACCCGTTCGCCAATTATAAAATCCGTTTGGAGAAAGTAGATAGAGGGTATTTGACAGAGGACGAAATAAAAATCATCCTTAAAAAGAAGATGGTTTCCGAACGGTTGGAAAACGTCAGGGACTTGTTTGTCTTTTCCTGTTTCACAGGTTTGGCTTATATTGATGTCGCCAACCTTACCCAAGAGAATGTTCGCAAATCCTTTGACGGTAAGTTATGGATAATCACCAAACGCCAAAAGACCAATACGGACGTAAATGTTCCCTTGCTGGATATTCCCAAAATGATATTGAAGAAGTATAAGGGCAAGCTGCCGAATGGTAAGATACTTCCGGTAATCAGTAATCAAAAATTAAATGCGTATTTGAAAGAAATTGCGGATGTTTGCGGGATTAAAAAGAACTTGACATTTCACCTTGCCCGGCACACATTTGCGACCACAACCACGCTTGCAAAGGGCGTTCCCATCGAAACGGTCAGCAAAATGCTGGGACACACCAATATAGAAACCACGCAAATTTACGCCCGCATTACCAATAATAAGATAGGTAACGATATGCAGGGACTTGATAAGAAATTTGTCGGTATCGAGAAGATTTATAAAGAAGCCCTGTAACCATTCAAACAAGGAACTTGCCGTTAAAACGGCAGGTTCTCTACCTTATTATTACTCACTTTAAAACAAATAAGCACATGAAAAGACAGTATCATAAAGAGTATCTGACCCGTGAAGAACTAATCGCCTTTTTAAAGGCTAAACTTTCTTCCGAACGTCTTGAAAAAGTCCGTGATGTTTTTGTATTCTCCTGCTTCACCGGGCTGGTTTATGAAGATTTAAAAAAGCTACGTGCAGAGCAACTTATGACGTTACCCAGTGGTAGCCACTATTTGCGAATATATGTTCCTATGACCCGTTTTTCCCGTACTATTCTCCTGTTGGATATTCCTTATAAAATAATTGAGAAATACAAAGGGCAACAAGAGGACGGCGGATTGTTTCCGCTTTTTCCCTTGCCTGTAATGAATATCCGGTTACGGGAAATAGCTTCTGAATGTGGCATAAGCAAAACCATCACCACCTTTTCCGCCCGCCGGACGTTTGCCACTACGATAGCTTCGGAAAACGGCATTCCCCTTGAAACCGCAGCCAAAATATTGGGACATAGCCTTTTGAAAAGTACGCTTTCATTCACTTGCTTTACGGAAAACAAGATAGGCAGTGATATGTCCGCTATTTCCGGGCAATTCAAAGATATGGAAACCATGTTTAATTTATAAATAATAGAATTATGGACTTACAAATCATTCAGAACAAAATTTTTGAAATCAGGGGTTACCGTGTAATGCTTGACTTTCATTTGGCAGAACTTTACGGAGTACAGACCAAAGTATTGAAACAAGCGGTGAAACGTAATGAAAAACGCTTCCCGTCCGACTTCCGTTTTACCATGACGAAAGAAGAATGGGACGAACTGGTCACAATTTGTGACCAGTTGCCGGAGAGCTTGAAACACAGCTATATACTTCCCGATTGTTTCACAGAACAGGGGGTTGCCATGCTTAGCAGCGTGTTGCGCAGTCAGACCGCCATAGACGTGAATATATCCATCATGCGGGCGTTTGTCCTTATGCGCCAAATGGTAATCGGCTACGAAGAATTGCTGAAACGTATCGAGGAACTGGAAATAAGCACTGATGCACAATTCAGCGAAGTTTATCAAGCATTGACCCAGTTATTAAGCAAGCCTGAACCGAAGCCACGCAAACCGATAGGATATAGAACCTATGATGAATAACGGTTTAAGGTATTCGGTTGTTTAAGGGGTGTCACCAGTGATACCCCTTTTTCAGTTCCCTAAAATAATGTATCTCAATCACAAATTTTAGCAAAGTTACAGCCCGGCGAGGACAAATACCAAATCCGAGCCGTTCCGGTTTTCTAAAAAATCTCCACACCTACGGGTCGTATTTTTTGAAAAGATATGGTTGAAGTCCCCGCCAAACTGTGGGTGTCCGGCAAAATTTCTTATTGTTTAATTTAAAATTCAGTAGTCATGAAAACAACAGAATTTACCATGCCGGAAATCACTATCTCTTATAAAGACAATGTAAAAGCATCCGAAAGAGTGAAAATACTCTCTTCCGAAACGTCCTATTCTTATCTGAAACCGTTCTATTCGGAATGTATGGAACACCACGAAGAAAGTTATGTAATGTTCCTCAATCGGGCAAACAAGGCTTTAGGCGTTTCCCTTATCTCTAAAGGCGGCATGGCTGAAACTGTTATGGACGTGAAAATCATCCTGCAAACCGCTTTGAAAGTCCATGCTTCGGGGATAATCCTCTCACATAACCACCCATCGGGCAACCTACGTCCGAGCGAGCCGGACAAACAAATCACTTCAAAAATAAAAGAAGCCTGCAAGGTCTTGGATTTACACCTGTTAGACCATATCATCCTGACAGAAGAAAGCTATTACAGTTTTGCAGACGAGGGGCTTTTATAAGCCCTTTTTTTACTCTCTCATTACCCAATACAAAAAGCCTGATGGCTTTTGTTTCTATCCTCTCAAACAAGAGAAAAATTTTCCCTAAAACTGATTGGAACATTGTCGAAGGTATATCCGTGCCTGTTACTGTTCAAATTATTTTTTAGAAATCTCCACACCTGCGGGTAGTATTTCATAAATAATAATTTGCCCTGTACCAGTCCTGAATCTTTGAAAAGACAATGTTCCCATTCAGTTAAAGGAAAAATTTATGTGGTGGGCGACAAGCGATGTAAACGATTAAAATTCAAAAGTCATGGAAGCAGTAACATTATCAGAAGCAAGAGTTTATGTAGGTACTTACAACAAGTATAACAGTGGTTCACTTTTCGGCAAGTGGTTAGACCTTTCCGACTATTCGGACAAAGACGAATTTTTGGAAGCGTGCCGGGAACTCCACGAGGATGAGCAAGACCCTGAATTTATGTTTCAGGATTACGAGAATATCCCGGAAGCCCTGATTTCCGAAAGTTGGCTTTCTGAAAAGTTCTTTGAGCTTCGGGATGCCATCGAGAAACTAAGCGAAACCGAGCAGGAAGCGATTTTCGTGTGGTGCGACCACCACAACAGCGATATAAGCGAAGAAGATGCGGACGACCTTATTTCTTCTTTTGAGGACGAATATCAGGGAGAGTATAGGGACGAGGAAGATTACGCCTATGAAATCGTAGAGGAATGTTACGACCTGCCGGAGTTCGCAAAGACCTACTTTGATTATTCGGCTTTTGCCCGTGACCTGTTTATGACTGATTACTGGATGGAAGACGGTTTTGTTTTCCGTTGTGCCTGATTACTAACCGGGTGGAGCAATCCACCCGCAACACACCAAGACAGTGAAAGTGTATAATAACATAAAGACCGTTTTAAGGTGGGTAATACTTGCTTGTATCATTTATCAGGTAGCCACCAGCACCGCCGGAATGTGGATAGCTTTAATCATAGGCTTTTTTATTCTCCGGTTGTTTCTCTCTGCCGTTTACCAGTTTTGTATAGCGTTTATTTTCATTGTACTGCTTTCACTTCTGATTATCTGATAACTCATTATAAATTGTAATAAGATGGAGACTTTAAACCAAAATGGAGTAAGTATTACTCAAACACCGGGAGAAGAAAAAATATGTAAAATACTGTTTAGGAGTATTCAGGGGACAAATTTATTACCGGCATCACTATTGCCATACAGATGGAGCTGTTCAGAAAGGTGGCTAAACTACTTGAGGAATATTGCAGGTGTAGGACGAATGGCTAATTTAAAAGAAACAATTATACGGGCAAATTTACCTCATTAATGTTTCCATATATAAATGCAAAATAAAAGTAGTAAAAAAGTAATATTTGATAATTTAACAATTGACGATTATTCTTTTTGCTAAATCTATAGGCAACAATTTAGAATGGAAATAAATTCTTCCTCCTTCTATTTTAGATATTGTTACACTTAAATTCTCTTGATGATATGTTTCTGATAAAGCCATTAGCCTATTTGCTGGTTCTATAAATTCATTTGATGCTATAGCCGTAAACTTTTTGAATACATTTAATATCAAATTATATACATCGAAAATAAATAGAGAAACATCAAAAGGCTCTTCTACTCTGCTAATTTCTCCTCTGATTTTAGCATTAAATGTATTTGAAGATGATAATTTGTTTTTAGAACACATTGTTTGAACTTCATACCAACAATCTGTATTATGAGGATTAAAAGTATATTGACTAAATAAGACGTTTTCAATTGGATACCCTACATGAATAGCATAATCTCTTAGTTTTATAAAAAAACGATAAGAAAAATTATTGTCAAATAAATGGGATAGATAAGATTTAAACTCAATAACTTCTTCTGATGTATTACCAAAGATGTTTTTTATTCGGTTTTCACAATGTTCTACGAAAGATTTAAAGGACGCTATAAAGTTAATTAAACATCTGTTGAGTTCTATATAAGCTTCTTCTTTGTAATCGTAGTTAATTGTTTCTCTGAAATTTTTTTCATATAAATTTGTGTAATACCTTTTAGCATCAAAGAAAGCATCAACATTCATTTTTATCTCTTTAATTCGGCGTTCATAATAGACAAATTCATGAACTTTCGCTGAATCTGATAATAATGCAGAATACTCTCTGAGAGTTATGTCTATCAATTCAATAGGAATTGGATTATTTGGTATTGTTAAGTATTGATGACCTACTATCATTGTATTATTTCTTCTTTATTTTTTCTAATTGTCTTTCTGCTAATGTTGCTAAATATGGAGCACTATAAATATATTCAAGTATAGCTTTTGACAGAGCATTAAGAATGGGGATTTCTTTTTCACTTAATTCTCCACTTCCGGCATGAGCTCCAATATTTCCAAAATCTTTTAACCCCTTTGCTACATTTACCAGCTTTTGAGGAATCTCGTTTTTATCAGCTAAATCCTTAAGCATTGCTGCCAATGTTCCTTGTTTAGCATTTCTGTCAATACAAACTAATTCCAACATTCGTCTCATAAGTATTGCATAGGCGTTTACATCTATTGTTTTTACTTTTTCTGCGGCTTTATATGCGCTCAAAATTTTATCAGGTAATCCTAATGGATACTTTTGATTTATTGGATATAATAGTTTATACTCTATCTCATCATCTGATTCCATTCCATCATGCCAGTCATAATATATTATGTTGATTTTTTTACATGCAGGACATTCTAATACACAGTATGTTATTCCACTTTCGCCTACAACATGCCCATAATCATCATCTTCATATTCATCGTTTTTAGTTATATATCCAATAATAGGCATTGCAGAAATATTAAAGCAATGTCCACATGAAGTTATTTTTGATAAGCTATCTTTTTTTTCCATAATAATGTTGTTTCGTAAATTTTTGCAACATAAATATATGATTAACTCTTTCAAATGTATCTTAAGAACTTCTCCAATTTTCCAAAAAACTCATGTCCTAAATAAGTTTCAATATCTTTCCCTATATTCAAAGTTTCTACTTTTTTAGGTATTCCAATCGTTGATGTTAAATGTCACATATTCATTTTCCGACAAAAATATCTATAAAAAAGCATCTAACAAATAAATTGTTAGATGCTTTTCAACAGATTAGCTAATATCTATTCTTTCTGTTCCTCTTTGTCATTCTTGTTGTTAAAGCTGAACGTTAGTATTTCCATTTTTCCGAAGCTATCTTGAAAATACACATCAATAGTCTGCTGGTCGGTGGATGCAGAGGTATAGTAAAGCCGGAATGTTTCACCCGGAAGCGGGTACAAGTCATTTGGCAGTAAGACCGTACCATCCGACATTTTTAAACTTCCCGCCCCGTCCGGCTGGAAATAGCGGATGAAGTACTCTGTTTCTTCATAGCGTCCATCCCGGTGAAGCTGACACCTGATTTCCGCCGTTTCACCTACCTTTAATTTTTTCGGCACTGGCATCGTTTCGATACGGAACGGGTAAGACTGCCGTATATCCACATCGTCATTACACGCACCCACTAATAACAAGGCGGCCATTACATAGCAGCCTATCAAAATGCGGCTTAAAATCTTTCTCATATACATTATATATAATAGGTTAGTTTATCACATTATTATCTTTAGACCGATACCGAACTGTGTGTGGAACTTTCCAACAGAAGAACCGAACAGGCATCTTTCCCGTGCGTTAATCAGGAATACCACCCGGTCGGTAATATAACTCTCCAGTTCCAGCGTCAGCGCACCGCCATAGACAAAACCGTCCTTATCGGTCAGGGTCGAACCATCGGGCAGCAATTTATCGCCCCAGTTGCTTGTTTCATACCCGGCAAGGGCGGACAATCCCAGCGAAAGAAAAAAGGTTTTCTTCCTATCTGAAAGGAAATTCAGATAGGAACCGCCCTCACCTGTAAACTGGCTTACGGGTATCTGCAAATCTTTATAGGGGTAATGCTTTTCGAGGTATTCCCCGCCGATAACCCATCTGTTCCCGTTTTTTGTATAGGAACTCATGGCAGCCCCGAAGTAATAAGCGAAATCGCTTTTACTGTTCCAGTGAACACCGTCCGCCATGCCACCCGTAACCTGCAAGCCTTTCATTCCCGGCAGACATCTTTGTGCGTGTGCCTGGTTAAAAGTCAGGCACAGCACAAAAAGGGATATAATACAGCATATCCTTTTCATGTTCATTTGATTTTAAGTTCGTTAATTACTTTAGCTGCCACTACATCCGAATTTTCCACCCGGATAGTTTGGTGTCTGCCCCCGTTCTTTTCTACCAGTTCAATAACCAAGACTTTATCATCCGGTATAGTGAATTGTGGGACGGTGTACACGGTGCGGACGGTACTTTTACCACCGATAACCAGTATCTCGTTATAGCTCCGCACCGGGTCAATCACCGTTTCCTGAATTGCCGTTCTTTTGGCTACCTTTTTATCCACAATCTTGAAGCGGATAAAATCGGTATCAAACGGCACGTTTGAACTGTTTTTTACTTGTGTATGAAAATAGAACCGCCCGTTATGTGAATAAATACCTTTCACCAAGAACTGCACCCCGAACCGCTTGCATCCCAAATGCTTTATTTCCCGGTCATTGTTTTTGTAGATGGACTGCATAATCAGCTTTACCAAAAGCGGGCTTTCGTTACCCAGTTCACGGAAATAGATGTTCATCCGGGTATGGCTGAAATCCGTTGTGTCCTCATTCTCCAAGAAGTCTTTCATTTCGATGTTCAGCATTTCCGGTTCGTGTGCGTATTTTGCATTGAAACTGTAAAAGCTGCCATCCTCACAGATAACGGAAAAATTGGTTTCACCGGGAAAGCCCTCTGTCGTAGCCTTGACCCTGACAACATTTTCCGCCCCGTCCGCTTTTCCGGCAATAATGTAATTACTGCCTAAGTCCACGTACTTAACGGCAGACGGGAAAATGATATGTACTGTTTTGGCAAACGTCACCTGTACGCCGTAAGGTGTCACCATTTGGCGGTAAGGCAGCTTTTTAGTAATGCCCTGATACAAATCGTTACTTTGTGCTTTCATTGAAACCACGCCCAAAAGCAGGGCGAACATGATAATTAACTTTTTCATTTTGGATTGAAATTTCTATGGTTGATAAATAAATTACTGTTGTTTGGCGTAAAGCATCACCTGATAGTTCGCTTTCAGGTGTACTTTTACCGTTCTGAACTTCTTGGCAAGGTATTGTGACCCGCCTTGCATCAAGCCCCTTGTAATATCCATTGCGACCTGTTGCCCGGCACTTTGCGCAAAGGAAATGCTTGTACCCAGTCCCGCACCGATATTCGCCATTGCTTCTTTTGCCGCTTCCTGTTCCAGTGACGAGGGGACGGAAAGCCCCTTTTGCCCGTCACTGTCGTACACGGCAAGTTCCACCGGAATGATGTTACCCGCATATTCGAGCGAGGACACCAGTATGTCGAGCCGTTCCCCCTGCACTTTGGCACTTCCTGAAACAAGGCTGTTTTTCGGGACAATCACGTTCCCCGCCTGTAACGGTTCTAACAGCCGCAGTTTGACGGTCTGCCCGTCCGTAAGTGTTTGGTCGTTATGAATGCACGCCCGGATAGTGTTCTTTCCCATTGAATAACCACTGCCGACCGCCGTATTAAACCCGTAATTGCGTGGCTTACTGTATTCGGCGATAAATTCGGCGTTGCTCATGGGCTGCTGCAATCCTGAAACCGTCTTGTCCGATACCGCTTTTACAGGTGCGGCATTTCCTTTTTCCTGAATGGGTGCGGTAGGTATCACTTGCGCTACTTGTTCCTGCTGTCCGCCGTTCATATACTTTGCCGCCAGTTCGTAGGACTTTTCCATAAGAGCCACCTGTTCATCCATGCTGCCCGCCCCGTTTTCTTTGGCATCGAGCCGGGCAGTGAGTTCTTCCACCTGACGTTTCAGTTCCTCTTTTTCCTTGTCCTCTTTCGGGGTTTCGTAGAAACTGCCTAACTGACGGTTCATGTCCCGGTAAGCTGCCGCCGAAGACTGGATAGAGGAACGGCTATTGTTCGGCGCACCCGCCCCGAAGTCTATTACATTGGTTTTCGGTTTTTCCGCCGGAGCATCATCTATCAGGGTCAAATCTTCCCCGTTCCCGTTTGCCTCTCCGAGTGAAAAGGCAAAATCCTGTAAGGAGCGCATCTTGTCCGCTTGTTTGTTCTCCATCTGTTCCTGTTCATAAGCTGTCTTTTTATCGCTGATTATCCCGTCCCCTTTGGGTTGCGGAATATCGGCGTTAAATCCGCCCACGTTTTCCACCTTTGCTTCGTCCTTATCGGACGGTGCGAAAATCAGGCACATAGACCCCAAGAAAACCAGTCCCATAAGCGGGTAAACCAGCATCTTCTTTCGCTGCTGTATCTGCTGCGGGGTCAGTTCTTTTTTTTTCTTTACCTGTTTTTCAGGTTCTTTCTTCCTGTCCGTTTCCGGTGCGGGAACTTCATTCTTCACTTTTTTTTCTTCCATTGTCTGACTGATTAAAAATGTTCGTACTGTCTTTACTTTGTAACTGCAACTGCCTGATGTGTTCTATCCGTATGGTTTCGCCATCCTCTTTTCCTATCCGGTAAATGGATGATACCGTAAAGTAGATGGATAGCCCGCCGAAGAACAGGAGCATAAGCAGGATTACCGCCAGCCTTATTTCCGGTGTCATTCGCCCGCATAGGCGGCGGAGTTTTTCATCCGCCCAGTCCTGCACATGGGTAATTGCCTGATTCACCGGAGAGAGAATTTTCCGTATCATGGCTTACCGCTTTATGGTGTTCAAATCCTTGTTTTCCGTTATCTCGAAACTTTCCATCATAAAGCCGTGCGGGTTATTATCACTTCTTACGGCGTTCAATAACCGGCAACGGGTGACAAGGCTTCTTTCCGTCACGCTGCTTTCACGGATAATCATTTGGCGGGCATAGGTAGCCACCGCATACGGGTACACATCGAAATTGCAAGAAACGCTGTCTATCTGTATCGTTTGGCTGATATTGCCCGAAATGATACGGTTGTAATATCCCTTTTCCGATAGGTCACGGTAATAGTTAAATGCGCTCTTATCGGCGAGGAACAGCGACCGTTTGATATTGCTTTCGATAGCGTTCTTATCCGGTGAGAGCGTGAAAAAGAGTTCGTGAAAACGCTTCACGTGTTCCCTTGCTTCAACTGGACGGTTTTGTGTCAGGTCTTGCGAAAGCGCAAGCATCAAACTTTTACCACCGTCCAATACATAAATTTTCTGTCGTTGCGCTTCGGCAAATGTGTAGGAGTTCCAAACGGCATACCCCGTTATCAGGGTACACATAACGACAAACACAATCCCGAAAAGACGTATCTGTTTGAAACTGGTTTCAATGTTCTTTAAACTTTTAAATTCCATCTTGATTTTTAATTATTGGTTACTTTTGATTAGTTTACCGCCGACCCTGCCGCCAGCGTTTCCGGTGGCTGCTCCGGCTACCGCACCAACGCCACTGCCCGTTTTATTGGCTGCACTGTTTATATTCCGGCTCATGTTACCCATTCCGCCCGCCTGAATAATCCAGTTCGATACGGTGGGGATGGTGAAGTAACCGATGATACCGATTATCATAAAGATTATGTACACTGAATTACTTCCATCCGGTATGAAATTGGGGTCTGATAGCTCCTGAATATCTTTCTGCAACATAAGCACCTGTATTCGGGCAAGAATGGAACTGAACAGGTCTGAAACGGGCAGCCACAGGTAAACGGAAATGTACCTTGTTATCCACTGGGTCAGTGTCGCCTGAAAGCCATCATATACACTGATGGCAAAGGCTATCGGACCCAGTATGGCAAGGACAATCAAGAAAAAGGTTCGGATAGTGTCTATCACAAGGGCTGCCGATTGAAAGAGCAGTTCCAACAATTCCCTGAACCAGTCCCGGACGGCTTGCTTGATATTGTGGGCTGCCCTATCCATGTACATACCACCCATTGTGGCAATATCTTTGGCAGACCATCCCAATTCGTCAATCTGTTTATCAAACGCTTCATCCGAAACAAGGTAAGCCGTTTCCGGATTGCGCACCATCGCTTCATATTCCAGCTTGTCCTTTTGTTCCCGGTAGGCGTTCATATCGAAAGTTTGCGTTTCGAGCATATTGTTACACCCCTTGACTACGGGTGACATCACGCTGTTAATCGTACCCAGTACGAACGTGGGGAAGAACATGATACAGAAGCCAATCACAAAGGGACGCAGGAGCGGATAAACGTCTATCGGTTCGGCACTGGCGAGCGACTGCCATACTTTGGCAGCCACATAGAACAAAGCCCCCAGTCCCGCTATTCCTTTGGCTACCCCCGCCATGTTCCCGCATAACGGCATCATGTCCGTGTACAGACTTCGTAAAATCTGATGCAGGTTATCAAATTCGATTGCTAATAACATACTACTTATTTTTAGAAGTTACCAGTAACGTTCATCTGCCGAACCATACAAAGCCATTACCCGGTCGGTGTCCTTTTTCTTTTTCGCCCGCAGGTAGGAAACAGAAATATTTTTCCGGGTGTAGTAACTCACCAAGTCCCGGTAGTTTCTGATGGCGTTATACGTCCTGTCGATAACGTCCATGCGTTCCTTGTCCGACATGGAAAGCCCGTTGATGTTCACCACGCTTTTCATTTCTTCCAGCACATCGGAACTTTCCTGCAACAGTTGAGTATATCCGTAGGCAATCGCTGAAAGTTCGTCCGGTGTGTAGTTTTCATCCGAAAGCATCTTCTGAAAACTGTTCACATAGATGTCGGAAATCTCCTCGATAAGCAGGATGGACTTTTGCACCTTGCGGGCATCTTTTACAAGGTTATGCACGGATTTAAGCCTGTCATAGTATTCCTTACCCTGTTGGTAAATCTTTACTGTTTCTTGAAAATTCTTTATCATGTTCTGTGCGGTGGATGATGTCTGCACGATGTTCTTTGACGCATTGATAATCCCTTGCGCCAAATTGCCGGGGTCACTCACCACCCACTGTGCGTTTGCCCGAACAGCAAACAAACTGCCTATTACGAGCAGCATTATAATTTTTGTTCTCATACGCTTATTTCTTTATTGGTTGGTTACTCCGTTTGTATTCTCCGCCGGGTGAAAGCAAAATCCGGTCATTCTCCTTGTCGTAGGTCAGCAAGACGGAAAGCCCCGTTTCAATGAACAGGTTTCCGTCCTGTTCTGAAATCTCATAGGCTTCCGTTTGAATAGTCCCCCGGTAGGTCTTTCGGTAGGTCGTTACCCGGTAATGCCCGTTTTCCTCAAAGAGGGTAAACACCGGACGGTTTTTCACGCTTTCCCAGTCACCACGCATCGCCCTAAGACGGTCGGCGTTCGTTTCTTTGCAGGAGGAAAGCCCCAGTAACAAGGTGCATAACAGCACTGGAAACAGGAATTTTAAATGTTTCATACTGATTGATTTTTGAATTGTCGATTGATTATTTTTCGGGATTACGCTTGCTTTCGGCAAGCCTTTTGATAGCCAATTCAAGATTGCCACCTAACTTTTCGGACAAGGCGAAAAGTTCCATCTTTTCCGTTTCTTCAGTGGTGTAGGTGTAATATTCGTCCAAACTCACTTCTGTGGCATATACGGCGGATTGCGTACCGCCTAAGCCTATCCAAACTTCCTTATATTTCCGGTTGGGATGATTGGCAAGGTTGATGGAAAGCACCTGTGAACGTTCTTTGTCGGTCAGTCCCAAAAGGTTCTGTATGCTATCAAATTTATTAAGGTATTTCCTTTGGTCGAGCAGTATCTTACAATCTGAATTATTTATAATACTCTCTTTTACAATAGGCGAGGAAATAATATCTTCCACTTCCTGTGTGACTACAATCGCTTCGCCGAAATACTTTCTAACGGTTTTATAGAGATACTTTATGTAATCCGCCATGTTCGCCGATGCAATCGCTTTCCACGCTTCTTCAATTAATATTAATTTCCTGATACCCTTTAATTTACGCATCTTGTTTATGAAAACTTCCATAATGATAATCGTAGTAATCGGAAATAAAATTTTGTGGTCTTTGATATTATCCAACTCAAAGACAATAAAGCGTTTATGCAATAAATCAAGCTCCTTGTCGGAGTTCAGCAGGTAGTCGTATTCGCCCTCTTTGTAGTAAGGTTCTAATACATTCAGAAAATTGTCTATATCAAAATCCTTTTCCCGGACGTTCTTTTCTTGCAGGTGTTCCCGGTAATCGGTTTTCACATACTCGTAGAACGTATTGAAGCAGGGAGTAACCGAACTGTCCTTAGTAATCAGTTCGATATAGGAACTTACAGCATTTGACAAAGCCACTTCTTCCGCCCGTGTAGGTGCTTCATCGTCCCTTTTCCACAGGGTCAGGATAAGCGTTTTGATATTTTCCTTTTTCTCGATGTCAAATATCCCATCTTCCACATAGAAAGGATTAAACGCTATCGGGTTTTCGGTGGTATAGGTAAAGTAAATCCCATCTTCCCCGTGCGTTTTCCGGTTTATCATTTCACACAGCCCCAAATAACTGTTTCCGGTATCAACCAGTAGGACGTGCGCATTTTGTTCGTAATACTGGCGCACCATGTGGTTGGTAAAAAATGACTTGCCGCTACCACTCGGCCCAAGTATGAACTTGTTGCGATTGGTAATGATACCTTTTTTCATGGGCAGGTCTGAAATATCAATGTGCAACGGCTTTCCCGTTACCCTATCCACCATCTTGATACCAAAGGGAGAAAGCGAACTTTTGTAGTTCGTTTCTTCGGTGAACAGGCAAAGAGCCTGTTCGATAAAGGTGTAGAAACTTTCTTCCGCCGGAAAGTCCGCCTGATTGCCGGGTATGCCCGCCCAAAACAAGGTCGGCGTGTCGGTGGTGTTGTGGCGTGGCTTGCACTCCATAAGTGCGAGCTGTGACCCCACATCATTTTTAATGTGTTTGAGTTCGTCCCGGTCATCACTCCACGCCATGATGTTACAATGACATCGCACGGAAATAAGCCCCTGTGAATGTGCTTCGTTCAAATATTCCTCTATCCAAGACTTGTTAATCTGATTGGCACGGCTGTATTTGGAAAGGGAATGCATATTGCGAGCCATCTTTTCAAACTGTTTCAGGTTCTCCGTGTGGTCGTCAATGAAGATATACTGGTTATAGATATGATTGCAGGAGAGCAGCACGCCCACCGGAGAAGCAAACGAAAGTCTGCAATCCGAACGGTCAGTAGATAGCTTTTCATAGCGGGTATCTGTTCCCACCTTGCCCGGCATATCTTCCGCATCCGAAAGGGTATGCAAACAAAGAATATCATCGCCAATCTTCATTTCGTCAGCACCCAGTGAAATATCTTTCAGTGTGGTGGTATCGGTCTGTGAGAGTGAAAAGTATTTTTCCACGATACCCGCCGTTTCCCTTGTTCCGGTGATTTCGTCCGAGTTCAGGCGGGTAAGGGTAATGAAACCGCTATCGTTCATAATGCTTTCAAACTGCCCCACCGCTTCGAGGAACTTTGTAACCGTTTCCTTGTCCTTTATCTCTTTGGGGACAAGGAAGCCCCGGCAAAGGGTGGAAAAATTACTCTGCATCCGACTGCGTTCCTTTGTTGTTTTCGTCAGGAACAAGTAGCAGGAATGATTTAAGAACGGTCGTTCATTAAAATGCCGTTCAAAGGAACGGGAAAGGAAACTCAAATCATCCTTTTGGATGTCAGGTGTATAGTTTTCTTTGATGAACCAGTCCTGTTTATGTACGATGCTGTAATCGGGCAGCACCTTTACCGCCTTGTTCCAAGCGGAATGTATCGCTTCGTATTCGGCTGCCGTGACGGTGAACAGTTCCGGCAGTTCCACCCGGAACGCTACCGTTATGTCGGCATCTTTGGAAACGATGCACCCGTTTTCCACCGTGAACAGTGGAAACTTGTTTTCCAGCGTGGTAGCTTTTAATATATTTCTCATTTCGATGCTTGTTTCTGATTTTTAATGAATAATCGGGATATGGCTTTTCGGTTGATGATATGGAAAGGGTGGCTTTTGCGGGCAGACAATTTCATTAACCCGTGTGTCCCGTACTTTTCATTTAACCGGAATGTGAGCCATACAAGCAGCGTTGCCGAAGTAACGCCGAAGATGATGCACACCCACTGGTTAATACCTACCATGTACATGATGATGAAAAGTACGAACAGGGCTAACAGTCCGCCCGCAAAAATGAAAAGATATTGACTTTTCAACCCCTTAAACTCAACTGGCTTGCCTATCCCCCTGTTAATCGGATAGTCTGCCATGCTCTTTTCTTTTTAGAGGAAGAACGAGCGTAGGATGGTAGCAGCAACAATTAGGAAGATACACGCACCAAACCACGAAGCCGCCGTTTTGCTCGTATCGGGGTCGCCCGAAGAAAATTTACCATAGACTTTCACGCCCCCAATCAAGCCGACCACCGCACCGATGGCGTAAATTAATTTTGTCGCCGGGTCGAAATAGGACGTTACCATATTGGTAGCTTCTGTAATACCCGCCATGCCGTTACCTTGCGCAAAAGCGGAGGATGCAGCCAATAGAGCGACTGCCGAAAAGAGAACTTTCTTTTTCATTATAAATACATTGATTTTTAAATTGCCGGACGGTTGGATAGTCCGCCCGGCGGATTGATAAATAATTGAATTTTTGTGGTTGCGGGGAGTGTTCCCCGTGTTCGGAAAGGTTTGTCTTAACCGTAATCTCTTTGTTTCATCATCTTATTATTTAAGTTTACCATTAAAGAAAATCGTTCATGTCAAAGTCTGCCATTTCATTACTTCCGGCAACCGGGACAGTGGCGGGCACGGGTATCTCATGCTTTTGTAAAAGTTCCGCCACCCGTGACCTGCCCCCGTTTATCTGCTCCACCAGCGAATGAAACAGGTTTGTTTCAGTCCGGCAGATGGTTTGAACCGCTTGCCGTTCTTCCGTTTCGGACGCTTGTTTTATCTGAATGACCTGAACCATTTGCCCCAGCTCACCCAGTGTGATACCTTGCGCCATTTCCGGTTCACTGTCACCCATGTAGCAGGCGATTTCTTCCGCTTCGATTTCATCCGCCGAAACGTCCATTTCTTCCGCTTCAAATTCCATTTCAAATTCGGTATCAATCGCTTGTAGGGTATCGGTATTTTCATTTTCCACCTGTTTATTATCAGGCGTTTCTTCCACCGCTTCATCGCTTTGCGGGACAAATATAGAAGCATTATCAACCCCTTTTGAAAGATGTCCTGATATGTCCCCGTTTGTCCTCATTTGTCCTATCCGGTAACGGCTTGCACCTACAAGACAATCACCGTTTCCGGCTTTCACGGTCGGTTTGCTTTCCGGTTGTTCCGGCTCTCTTTTCCCACCCGTGAACCATGTTCCCAAGCTATCCCGGTATCGCCATAAGAGAACGGCGTAATACAGTAGTGTTCCGATAATAAACCATTTCAACATATCAGAACGGCTTTTCAAATTTGCTTTCGTACAGTTCGTTTATCTCGTCCTGAAACTGGTCAAAATGCCGGAGCAGGATATTTTCCACATAGCTGCTGACGGTCGCTTTGCGTCCGCCGATAACGGTTACTATCTTCATTAGCTTTTCGTGGGTAGTACGGCTGACATATAACGGTTGTCGGTCGGTCAAGTCCACCCGCATGAAATAGGTTTCCCGGTAATCGCCCGGAGTGTTCTTTTTCCGGCGGGCAGGTTCTTTCACTGCCTTTTCTTCCTTTGGTTCTTCCTTGATTTCCGGTTTATCTGCTGTTTCCACCGTACCCGTCTTATTATCCGGTTTGTCCGGTGCTTCTATTTCTGTTTCCACCGTCACCGATGGTGTTTCCTGTTTTTTCACGGGCAAGCCCTGTGAAATAATCTCTTTCATAAAATCCTCGTCAATTTGTGGTTTCCCGCCGCTTTGCTTTGCCATATCGTTACAGTTTAATAAGGTATGCGATTTCGGTTATCAGTTCTTCCATGTTGCTGCCCTTTACCAGCCGTTTGTCCGCCGGGAACAGCGTGGAACGAAACACGGTTTTACGCTGTGCGTCCAGTTCCTTTTTAAACCTTTTGGTGTCGGGGATAAATACTTTCATAAGGGGTAGTTCCAGTTCCCTGATGGTCTGCTCATACAGGGTGTAGAGGTCTGTTTTTTCCCGTCCATCTACCATGTTCCAAAAAAGGTGCAGCCCTTTCAGGCGGCACGCTTCATTCTTAACCAGCAGTTTATGGATAGCCACTGCAAACGAAAGGCTGCTTTCCAATACCACCCGGTCGGCAGAAATGGGAGTGAAAATATAATCCACACCTGAAAGGGAGTTGATAACGCCCTCACTGTTCACCGTTCCAGGCAGGTCGAAAAAGACCACATCATAATCTGACCCGGCAGACGCAAGATATTCATCCGCCGTTTTTATCGCTTCGTCCGGCGAACTGCAAAGCACCGGGTACGCTTTCTTTCCCAGTGTCTTGAACTGGTGAAAGGCAAGCTGTTTGTAATACTCATCGCCGTTTACCTGTTCGGCATCCCGTTTGCGCATGGCGGAAATGGAATGTTGCGGGTAATCGCAATCCACGACCGCCACGTTATACCCTTTGAGGTAATACAGGTAACTTGCCACCAAGACGGTGAACGTTGTTTTGCCGACCCCGCCCTTTTGGGTGGAGAAAGCCACATACAAGGTTTCTTTCTTCATTGTAATACAGAATTATTGTGATACATCTTTATTTCATCCCATCCGTACAGATTGACGGACAGTTTTTTTTCGTTCCATGTTGAAAGCCTGAAAGCCGGAATGATTGTTTCCTTTCCACAAAGACAGCTTGTTTTCTTTGCAGATAGTTTGCTTTCCCGATTGAATGACAGTTTTCTTTCAATCATTCCATCCGGTTTGCTTTTCTGCTTTCTTGAAAGATTGCAATCTTGAAATCTTGTTTTCAAGTTTTCAAAACCGCTTTCTTTCCGTCTGCTTTCCGTTACATATATCCATCTATCCATATTGCTTTCTTTCTTAAATCCGGGACAAATAAACGTAGAAAAACAACCCCTTTCGAGATGTGACCTCAAATGTCCCCGTTTGTCCTCATTTGTCCTATAACCCGCTATTTCACAGTATTTTTAATACCCGTTACTTTGCAACCGAAAGGTATCGGTCAGGCTAACCAAGCCCCCGCCGCCGGGAGCGTTCCAATATCCGCTAACTCCAATCCGTCCGTAGGCGGATTTTTATTTGCACTGGCAAATAGCAAGGTGTGTTCAAAGCTACTTGAAATTCTTTCAGCAGCTTTGAACGCCTTGCCCGGACGAAGCCGGGATAGGGTCACTCCAAAGTCGTAACCCTTTAAAAAAAATGTAGCATGAAACAGAAAAATGAAAATGCGCCCCGTCTGGGTGGCGCAGGACGAAAGCCCAAAGCAGACCCGGCTGTGTTCCGGTACTCTATCAGCTTCAATGCCATAAACCACGCCCGCTTTTTGGCATTGTTCGACCAGTCCGGTATGCGCACGAAAGCGCATTTTATCACCGCCCGCATCTTCGGCGAACCGTTCAAAGTGATTAAAATCGACAAGGCGGCGGTAGAATATTATACCCGGCTGACTGCTTTATATTCCCAATACAGGGGTATAGCCGTGAATTATAATCAGGTGGTAAAGGCTCTCAATACCAATTTCTCCGAGAAGAAAGCTCTCGCTTTTCTCTATAAACTGGAAAAGGCAACGATAGAACTTGCCGACTTGAACCGCCAAATTATTGAACTAACCCGTGAATTTGAAACAAGATGGTTGCAAAGATAAGCGTAGGCAGTTCTCTGTTCGGTGCGCTTTCCTACAACCAAAACAAGGTGGACGAAGAACAGGGAAAGGTACTTTTAAGTGTAAGCATTCGATAAACTCCCCCTTTCATTCTAAAAATGTGATATTACTTTTGT
>ERZ779875.505-NODE-505-length-36581-cov-3.692575_pt1 | contig 36581 bp, 20 predicted proteins | sample MGYA00511246_ERZ779875 | MGnify/ENA primary metagenome ERZ779875 (study PRJEB29588, sample SAMEA2155093) | human gut metagenome | biome: human gut; feature: human-associated habitat; material: faeces | place: Denmark | collected 2008/2010 ... | reverse complement strand
CTATCCATTTATCCATAATTACTCCTTTAATTAAAAATAATGAAAAAAAACCTATTCCAAACCTTTTAGAATTTGAAATAGGTCTGTCTATACTTAATATAAGAATTATTTTAAATTAAAGAAAGCTTTTTTTCCTAAATAAACGGCTCTATTTCCTAATTCTTCTTCTATTCTTAAAAGTTGATTATATTTTGCTATTCTATCGCTCCTTGAAGCGCTTCCCGTTTTTATCTGTCCCGCGTTTGTGGCGACAACTATATCGGCTATTGTAGTGTCTTCGGTTTCTCCCGAACGATGCGAAACTACGGAAGTATAATTATGAGTTTTAGCAAGTTCGATTGAATCTAAAGTTTCGGTTAAAGAGCCAATTTGATTAACTTTTATTAATATAGAATTAGCGACTCCTCTATCGAGTCCCATTTGAAGTCTTTTAACATTTGTAACAAATAAATCGTCTCCGACTAACTGAACTTTTTTGCCTAATTTTTCGGTTAAGATTTTCCATCCTTCCCAATCGTCTTCAGCCGTAGCGTCTTCTATTGATATGATAGGATAATTATTTACCAAATGAGCGTAAAAATCTACCATTTCCGCAGAAGAAAGCTCTCTTTTATCCGACTTTTTGAAAATATATTTCTTTTTATCTTTATCGTAAAATTCGCTTGAAGCTGGGTCCATCGCAATGCATACATCTTCGCCTGGTTTATAACCCGCTTTTTCTATTGCTTGCATAATAACTTTTAAAGGCTCTTCATTGTCTTTCAAATCTGGAGCAAAACCGCCTTCATCTCCAACGGTTGTGCTTAAACCTTTATCATGAAGAATGTTTTTCAAATTATGGAAAACTTCAGCTACGCAACGAATTCCTTCTTTAAAACTTGAAGAACCTACGGGCATAACCATATACTCTTGAAAATCTATAGGAGCGCTTGAGTGTGCGCCGCCATTTAAAATATTAGCCATAGGAACGGGCAAAGTTTTAGCGTTTGTTCCGCCAATATATCTATATAAAGGAATATCCAAATAATTTGCGGCAGCTTTCGCTACAGCTAAAGAAACGCCAAGGATAGCGTTCGCACCTAGTTTCGATTTAGTTTTCGTACCGTCCAAAGCCAACATCGCATGATCGATACCTATCTGATCCAAGGCAGACATCCCCTTCAATGCCGGAGCGATAATCGTATTGATATTCTCAACCGCTTTCAATACGCCTTTACCACCATAACGCTTCTTATCGCCATCACGCAACTCCAAAGCCTCGTTCTCGCCGGTGGACGCACCGGAAGGCACAGACGCACGGCCCATAACGCCGGACTCTAGTAAAATATCAACCTCTACTGTCGGGTTACCTCTTGAATCTAGGATCTCACGTCCTGTAATCTTTTCTATTTTCATTGCTTCTACGTTTTTTAAACTGACGCAAATATAGATGGATTACTTGAACCGTGAAATCACCACAAATTGCTATTTTCACCTCAATAATACCTGAATGTAGGTAGAGACTACAACACTCCCGCCCGCACCCGGCTCAAAGATTCGGGTGTCATCAATAAATACGAGGCGATATGATTGACAGAAGCACGTTTCGCTGCTTCCGGATATTCCTGTTGAAAACGCAGATAACGTTTTCTTGCCGACTCAAAACGCCAAGAGTCCGCTTTCTCTTGCGAAAGCATCAAAGCCCACTCCAGTATTTTCTGGTACAATCTATTAATAGCTAAAGATGTTTTCAATAAATCGCTAAATTCCGAAAAAGAGATCCGGTGATAAACCGTCGGTTCCAATGCCTCGATTAATAAACGCGTCGGTTCTCTTTGGAATGTGCTGGCTATACAAATAACGATATTTCCCTCACAGGAGAAATGCTCGGTAATATCACGTTTATTCTTATAGTAAAACTGGCGTAATAATCCCGATTCCACATAATATAAATATTTAGATATTTGTCCGTTATCCAACAATAATTCTCCTTTCGCAGCCTTACTTGATTCTATGATCGAGGCCAGAGAATCCAAATCCGCATCGGGTAATGGATAAAAACGTTTGGATATCATTTCGGCTATTTCTTGTGGTGTCTTCATACTATTCATCATTTTCTGATCTATATCATTTTTTATCTCCTTACAAAAATAGATATTTGTTGCATATAACAAAACAAACACATATTAAATAGTCAAGGTTAGTCTAGGCAAAAAATTATTACTATCGTTTAAAAGCTAATCGGATTAGATTGTTTTCCCTGATTAGCTGTTGCATAATCGCAAGGCTTGATCGAGAGATCAGGCCTTGTTATTTTCTGGTTTGTAGCGAGAGAATATCGCTTTCGCATTATCTAAACGTTCTTTTGATAAGGGTTCCACCCCCTTTAACGGATAATCGAGACCTAATTGCTCATATTTATAGGTTCCCATCGTATGATAAGGCAATAATTCCACTTTGCGAACCACTTTATATGAACTGACATACCGAGCTAACGCCTCCAGCCACTCGTCATTATCCGTATATCCGGGGACAATAACATGGCGAATCCAAGTATCTATGCCACGTCTCTCCAATTCATCCAAGAACAGAAGCGTATTATCCTGCTTGACACCCGCCAGTAACGGATGTAAATCCGGGTTTAAGGTTTTGATGTCCAATAACACTAAGTCCGCATAATCCAAGACTTCCCAAGCTTTTGAGGTACATACGAAACCAGATGTGTCCAAAGCTGTGTGAAGACCTTGCTCTTGGCACAAACGGAAAAACTCTTTCAGAAACTCAGGTTGCAATAAAGGTTCCCCACCGGTAACAGTCACCCCCCCACGGGCGATAAAACTCTTATACCGTAAGACTTCCGTCAATAGCTCGCCGGGAGTCATCTGATATTTCACCTTCCCTTTCGGGTTCCAAGTATCCGGGTTATGGCAATACAGGCAACGCAACGGGCAGCCCTGCATAAAAACGACAAAGCGAATTCCGGGACCATCTACGGTCCCGAAACTCTCTAATGAATGTATCTTACCTTTTATCACTTACAGTGAATGGTTAATGGTTCTTGAAATAACATCCAACTGTTGTTCACGAGTCAGTTTCACGAAGTTTACCGCATATCCGGATACACGGATCGTAAGTTGCGGATATTTCTCAGGATGTTCCATAGCGTCGATCAACAAATCCTTATCAAATACGTTAACATTCAGATGCTGACCTCCATCCGGAGTAAAATAGCCATCCAATAAGCTAACCAGATTATTGATCTGCACTTCACGCTCCTTTCCCAACGTAGCCGGAGAAACAGCGAAAGTATAAGAGATACCGTCGTGCGCATGCTGGAATGGAAGCTTCGCTACCGAAGCTAGCGCAGCGATAGCACCTTTCGTATCACGACCGTTCATAGGGTTCGCGCCCGGAGCGAAAGGAGTTCCACCGATACGGCCATCCGGTGTCGTACCAGTCTTCTTACCATATACCACATTAGAGGTGATCGTAAGGATGGACTGCGTAGGTTTCGCATGGCGATAGGTCTCGTGCTGACGCAAATATTCCATGAACTTCTCGGTGATCTCTACAGCGATACTATCCGTACGATCGTCGTTATTACCGAAAGGAACATATTCGCCCTCACGTTCGAAATCAACCGCCAAGCCACGCTCGTCACGGATCACACGTACTTTCGTATCACGGATAGCAGCCAACGAATCGGCAACGATAGAAAGACCGGCGATACCTGTCGCACGGATACGCTCTACATCTCCATCGTGAAGCGACATCTCGAATGCCTCATATGCGTATTTATCATGCATATAATGGATTATCTTCAAGGCGTTCACATACACTTTCGCCAACCAGCGCATCATTTGCTCATACTTAGCCATCACCTCATCGTATTCCAGATACTCGCCGCGAACCGGCTCGAACATCGGGGCTACCTGTACGCCGCTGCGCTCATCCCGTCCTCCGTTGATCGCATATAATAAACATTTCGCCAAATTCGCACGGGCTCCGAAGAACTGCATCTGCTTACCGATCTTCATAGGAGAAACGCAACAAGCGATACCATAATCATCTCCATAATCCGGACGCATCAAATCGTCGTTCTCATATTGGATAGCCGATGTATCGATAGAGACCTTGGCACAGAAGCGTTTCCAGTTCTCGGGAGCGTTCTTAAACCACAGAACTGTCAAATTGGGTTCTGGTGCCGGACCTAGATTATATAATGTATGGAGATAACGATAGGAAGTTCTTGTTACCAAAGAACGGCCATCCACTCCTTGGCCGCCCAAGGACTCTGTTACCCAAACCGGATCACCGGAGAACAAATCATTGTATTCCGGCGTACGTAAGAAACGAACGATACGCAACTTGATGATCAGCTGGTCTACCAATTCTTGCGCCTCCTCTTCGGTCAACTTACCCTCACGGATGTCTTTCTCGATATAAATATCCAAAAACGTAGAAGTACGTCCGATAGACATCGCCGCGCCATCTTGGTCTTTTACCGCCGCCAGATAAGCTAAGTACACAAACTGAACCGCCTCACGAGCGTTTTGTGCCGGACGAGTCACATCAAAGCCATAGCTAGCGCACATTTTCTCGAACGCTTTCAAAGCCTTGATCTGTTCGGAAATCTCCTCACGGCTCTGGATGATCTCTTCCGTGATCTCTTGGATATCCAAACGATTCAAGAAACGCTTTTTCTCCTCGATCAAGATTGCCGTACCATATAAAGCGACACGACGATAGTCACCAATAATACGTCCTCTACCATACGCGTCGGGCAGACCGGTGATAATAGCCGAACGACGTGCGGCAATCATCTCTTCCGTATATGCGGAGAAAACGCCCTCGTTATGAGTTTTACGGTACTTCGTGAAGATCTCTTTCGTCATCGGGTCCAAATGATAACCATAAGCTTCCAAGCTATTCTCGACCATACGGATACCGCCCTTCGGGAAGATACCACGTTTCAGCGGAGCATCGGTTTGTAACCCAACGATAACCTCATTCTCCTTATCAATATAGCCCGGGCCATATACATCGATCCCTTGAGGTAATTTTGTCTCGGCGTCATAAACTCCCTTTTCCCTCTCGACCTTAAACATCTCGGTCAGCTTGTTCCAGACCTTACGGGTCTTCTCGGAAGAAGCGACTAAAAAGGAATCATCCCCTTCATAAGGCGTATAGTTACTCTGGATAAAATCTCTTACATTGATCTCTCTTTTCCAGGTCTCACCCTTAAAGTGATCCCAGCACTCATTCTCAAATTTCATAAACAATCTTATCTAATACCACATTTTTACCGCCGCAAAGGTAGGAGAATTATCGTCATATTTCTGTCACATATGCTACACCAGTTCTAAAATCCCTATAAATTGCGATAAAAAAGCTTCTCATCCTTCACTATTTTAAAAGGACATTACCAATAAATGGGGAGTCAGCCCTAAGGGCGAAGAGGCAACCATGCCCAAAAAGTAGATCCGACACCAAGTTTTGAAGTGAAGCCCACTTCTCCCCCTGCCGCTTCTACGATAGCTCTGGAGATCGTCAAGCCAAGTCCGGTACCCTGCGAGAACTCATTCAATTTCTCAAAACGGGTAAATACTTTGTCATGCAAATCATCCGGTATACCGATTCCCGTATCCTCAACATAGATACGAAGACCTTCCCTTTCAATACCATATCCCATTTTAATATATCCGGATTTGGTGCATTTTACCGCATTAGTGAGGAAATTCATCCATACTTGCTTAAGCCGGTTTCTATCCAGAAGTACCCAGCACTCCGAGTTGGGACCATCTAAACGTAACTCGACATTCGGATTTGTCATCTTCGCCTGAATCGTAACAAATAACTCATTACAAACCTTAGCCAGATTGAAATTCTCCTTCCTACGTTCAATTATGCCTGACTCTATCTTGGAAAGATCAAGGATATCGTTGATCAATCGCAATAACAACTCATTATTGGATTGGATGATATTTATATATTCTTTTTTTTCTTCCGGATCATCACAAGTTACCATTAACTCTGAAAAACCAACAATAGCGTTTAACGGGGTACGTATCTCGTGACTCATATTAGCGAGAAACGCAGACTTGAGACGATCCGAAAGTTCCGCTTTCTCCTTTAATTCCTTCAATTGCTGAATCATCTTCTCCCACTTCGTATTATTGATCGTAATACCGGTATAGCGAGTCACATGGCCTTCTTTATCTCTTTCAACCTGGATTCCAGTAACCAATAAGGTCTGCCACTCGTCATCCCATTTGGTTTTGGAACGATATTTAACGTTGAAATCTTTATCTATGCCCCGGAACATATGCTCCATATATTTCCGCACAAAAACCACATCATCCGGATGTGTAGCGTTCAAATAATCCTCGGGAGTGATTGTCTTTTCCGAATAAAAATCATTGATAGGATCATTAAAAGCACTGAATTTCAGGCTTTTTACATCAAAACCCCAATACGACATACCAACCGTCTTGAAAGAAAGCTCTATCTTGTAATTTCTTTCTTTAAGTTCCCGATTCAATTGCTGGATCTTAGGAATGTTTTGCCTGAATCCCGTATAGCGTATTATATCTCCATTTTCATCTTGATCGAAAGGGACACCCATAAAATCACAATACTGCCAAGTCTCATCATACTTGGTTTGTATGCGACAGGTAAAATTGATGGTGACATTCTTTCCAGCTATCAGGGATTGCATTGCGTCGTAAAAAACAGACCGGTCCTCGGGGTATATAACATCCATATACTCCGAAACGGTCAATAACCGATCTGAAACGTAATCGTTGATCGGATCATTATAAGATTCGAATTTCTGGGAATTTACATCAAAATCCCAATGAACAATATTACTGACTTTCATGGCCAGATCACGTTTTGCGATCAGATCCTGCGCTTTCTTGGCCATCTCCAGATTTTTCTTGCTTTCTTCCGTACGGAATTCCACCTCTTTCACGGAAGTCATATCATTTGCGAGTAATATATGTCCGATAAGATGTTTTTTTCTACTCCATATCGGGATAACTTTAACCCCATAGATCATCGTGTCTTTATTATGGGAAGAATAATAAGCATCCTTATTAACCCGATCAAAATCATACTCAAACTCCAAGGAAATATCTTCACCCGATTGTATCCGAGCTAAAAGTTCTGAATCAACAAATGGACTTTTGTAAAGATTGACTATATTCACCACCGATGTCCGGTCGTCCACACCATACATCCTCAACGCATGGTCGTTTATACTACGCAGCACACCATGTGCGTCATAAATTTCAATACCCACCGGCAGACAAGCATATATACTCTCCGTAAATAAACGCTGTTCTTCTATTAATTTAGAAATTTCTTTCTCTATTATCACATCGTCATTTTCTTGAGAATTCTCTTCACATTGTTCCATCTGTCACTTACTTTATTTCGTATTATCATACGTCAGACATTCTAATTTATACGAAAGCCCTGCTTTTTGCAAAAGTAAACAAAAAAGTGAATTCTTTTCTGTTCGTTCATAAAGATATTATCTTTGCGCTGAAAACAAACACTAAATCTTAAATACATGAGATTCACAAGGCTTATTCTAGCGTTAACCAGTTTCCTTATATTGATCACGCAAACAGACCTATTTGCCTCAACCGTATTGCATAAAACTTCTATGGTTGATCTCTCAAATAACGCTATTATTTGCATGCATCAAGATCCGGATGGCTATTTGTGGATCGGGACTTACGACGGACTTAACTTATACAACGGAAAAGATACGTATGTATATCGTTTCGAATTAAATAACAAAAACTCTCTTTGTAGTAATATCATTCACAAAATATCCGACGCAGAACCCGGCTTTTTATGGATATCAACCTCTTTAGGTATCAATAAATTCTCACTAAAAGAACGGAAAGTCACCGAGTCTTTCCCCGGATACATGGAATGCGATCTATTGGCCTCCGATTCATCCGGCATCACGCTCGCTATTTGTAAGGAAAACAGAATCTCTTGCTACACCCCATCTAGCGATGGGTTCCGGGACCTGCCGAGAGAAGGAGTAGGCCCTCAAACCGTACGTACCTTATTCGCCGGGACGGACGGACATTTTTATTTATTATTAGCCTCGGGCATACTGAAAAAGTTGACTCCGGATTTCTCCGATACTACTTTTAATTTGCTATCGGAAGAACGCCAATTCCATAATAAACCGATCTTATCCGCATTTTACGAGAATAATCATATTTTCATAGTAGATACCGACAATAAATTATATCGACAGCATGTAGACGGAAAGGGGAAAGAATTCCTGTTCGATCTGCCTGAAATGACAAAACAATATGGTAACATCATCAAGATATGCACCTTCCAATCCAATGTGTATATCGTTTTCCGTAACGGCAATATTCTAGACCTAAGCCAACCGGAAAACACGATAAATATGGGCATCGGTATCTTTTGCCTAATGAACGATAAAAGGCAGGAGATTCTCTGGTTGGGAACAGACGGGCAAGGTATACGGATGTTTTATGACAAACCCGATCTTTTCGGCTCTATCTTACTCAAGGATTTACCGATTAATATACAGAACCCCATACGTTCTTTATATACAGACGATGATCAATCCCTTTGGCTCGGGACAAAAGGAGACGGTATTGTCCGGATACAAGCGTATGACACTTACCATAACAAAAAGATGATCCCACAAAGCGCTATCACGCATTTTACCACCGCCGACGGCCTATCCAGCAACCGTGTGTATTGCTTCCAAAAAAGCGAGTACCATCCATGTATCTGGATTGGCACGGAAGGCCCGGGACTGACCTATTATTCGTATAAAGAGAAACGAATAAAAACGATACCGCAACGAGAAGACACCACCCCTCTACGCTATGTCCACTCTATTTGCGAGGTAGATGATTCCACATTATGGCTAGCGACAACGGGTAACGGATTGCAAAAGGTTACCTTACATATAGATAAAGCCGTACCTACAATCGGGAAGGTACAAACCTTCCCGTTAAAAAACGGAAAGAACATCTGTAAAGAAATCCAATCGATGGTATATGACAACGACTCTACCCTGTTCCTCGGGAGCCGTGGCGGTTACGGAGTCATTCGTTTCAATATTTTCAATCAAGGATATGAATTCCTGCAAACCAACAATTTAAGAAACCCGGCCATTGGAGATGTGCTTTCCGTATGCCAGACCGAAGATTCCACGTTTTATGCAGGCGCCAGCTCCGGTCTCACCCGGATTAAATTCAGAGGGGGAAAGATGCGTTTACGCCAATTCGATAAAAGCGACGGGATCGTAAACGACATGATCCATGGTATCCATGAGGGGAACGATAGCTGTATCTGGCTTAGTACCAATAAAGGTCTCACCAAATATAATCCCCGGAACAACTTTTTCCATAATTATCATCAGCCTTACTTTAGCGTCACGGAATTCTCTGATGACGCTTATTGGAAATGCCCATACTCCGAGCGTTTATTCTTTGGAGGCATCAACGGATTAGTCTGGGTAAATAAACAAACGGAGCCGGAGCATACCTATCAACCAGAATTAAGTTTCTTCGAGTTGCAAATGGATAAACAAATCCTTCCATTATATAAGGACATCAGCCGGAACGGTGTAACGGTTCCGGCTGATGTGCAATCGTTAACGATTGCGTTCGTCGCTCCGGATTACATCAACGGGGAGAATTACGAGTATTCGTATCAGTTGGTCAACTATAATTCCTCTTGGGAAAAATTGCAAAAGACAAACAAGGTAACTTTCATGAACCTACCGTACGGGGAATATTTGCTGAAAGTCCGTTATCGCAACGATGTCATTGATTCGTCGGCAAAAGAATACACTCTACCCATCAAGGTATTACCTCCTATTTATCTAAGCTCGTTAGCCATTTTCACGTATCTTTTTATCGGTACAGTTTTGCTCATCATCGCCACCTATCGTATCCATCACCAAATACTAAAGAAACAGAAGCAGATCGCAGACAAGATCAAGGAGGAGCAAAAAGAGAAGCTATACGAGTCCAAGCTGAATTTCTTTACCCATATTACGCATGAACTATGCACCCCGCTTACCTTGATCAATGGCGTGGAGAATTATATCCAAGCCTATGCCGCCACCTCAAAAGACAAGACATTAGAAAAATACACTTCAGTCCTCCGGGAAAATGTAGAGGAACTGAACGGACTTATCCAAGAAATCCTTGATTTCCGGAAAGCGGAAGACGCTGGATTCAGTCATACGCACATCCGAAGAGTATCCGTATCCTCTCTTTTGCGAACTCAATTCGAATGGTTTTACCCACTATCCGAGCAACACCAAATCCAATTCAAGATTGATGCTCCCAAAGAGCTTTATTGGAATACGGATTCCGTCTATTTCAAGAAGATCCTAGCAAATCTGATTTCCAACGCATTTAAGTATACGGAAGACGGGGGCACGGTTCGTATCTCCTTACATGAGGAGGAGAACTTCCTCGTCCTTAAAGTTTACAACACCGGCAAAGGAATCGAGGAGGCAGACATGCAAAATATTTTCGACCGATATCGTATCCTTGGCACGATGGATAACGATGATAACAGGCAAAATACGACACGGAATGGCCTCGGCTTATTTATCTGTCACAGCCTCGTACAATCCTTAGGTGGTAAAATCAATATAGAGAGTGAGGTCGGCCAATATGCTGAATTTACAGTTACCTTACCTTTTGGCATCGTAGAGGAGACCTCAGACAACACGATAGACGAAGAGATTCCCGTATCGCTTCCTTCCCCAAACACGGATATACAAGAGCCGCAAATCTCACATACGGCACAAAAAGAGACGGAAGATAAACCGATGATACTCGTTATCGACGATCATAAAGACATCGTCTGGTTAATCACGGAAACCCTCTCTTCCGAATATCAGGTTCAAGAAGCTTATAATGCGGAAAAGGCTCTGGAATTCCTCAAACAATACACTCCGTCCCTTATCATCACCGATATCATGATGCCTAATATGGACGGATTAGAATTGATCTCGCTTATCAAAGAAAATAAATATACCCGCCATATCCCGCTTATTATCATCTCTGCTAAAATATCAGACCAAGAGCAAGCGGCAGGACTTAATATCGGAGCGGATGCCTATCTAACCAAGCCTTTCTCGCCAACAGTTCTCCTATCCGTCGTGAATCGATTGATGACTAACCAAAGAGAATTAAAAGAGTATTTCTATTCTCCGGAAAGTGCTTATCAATATACGGAAGGGCAATTATTACATCAAGAAGACAAGGAATTCCTTGACACCGTAACCTCTATCATCAAAGAAAATGTCAGCAAGGAAGGACTCGGTCCCGAGCTGGTAGCGGACGCATTGAATATAAACACTCGCATCTTATATCGTCGTTTCAAGAAAATATCTACTATGACGCCGAGTGATTTTATAAAGGATTATAGGTTAAACTATGCAGCGCAATTACTCGTGAATACCAACATGAGCGTTCAGGAAATTATTTATAATGTAGGAATTTCTAACAAATCATACTTCTATAGGGAATTTGCCCGTAAATATAACATGACACCTAAGGAATACCGCACAAAAGAGGCATAAATCATTGATTCCTAAATAGTGTCATAATCTACCAAAAGAGTATCATAATCTGCTATATGCATTTCATGACACTTCTTTGGCATTTCAAAGCACTCTTCAATTCGTTAAGACCTATTAATATTGCTGTCGAATAGCAAAGCAAACCGCTTGTGTGTATTCTTCCTTCGGGAAGCACATTATTAACTTTTAATTTAATGTTTTTATGGAAAAAAAGAGTGAAGGTAAGACGAGGAAATGCCTGACTTTATTAGGTGGACGAACCTCTTTGTTACTTTGTTTATCTTTAATGTTTCAGTCCTCTTATGCGGCCGGAGATTCTACTGTTCCTGAAATGGGAAACATGGAGATTCATCAGATCGCACAGCAAAGTTCAACCATTAAAGGTGTAGTAAAAGACCAAAAGGGTGAACCTCTGATTGGCGTTAGTATTGTTGTGAAAGGAACCACGAACGGAACAGCTTCGGACTTTGACGGAAATTTCACCTTGGATGTGCCGGATAACAGCACATTGGTATTTTCCTTCATCGGCTTCAAACCCCAAGAAGTTCGTTATACCGGGCAAAAAACATTGAACATAGTCTTAGCTGAAGACTCTGAGACACTAGACGAGGTAGTAGTCGTTGGCTACGGTTCCCAAAAGAAAGGTGAGATCACCTCATCCGTTACCAGCGTGAAAGCATCCGACTTTAACAAGGCACCGGTAGTGAACCCGATGCAATTGGTGGAAGGACGTGTAGCTGGTCTGACTGTATCACGTGGTAGCACCGACCCTAATGGCGAGGTAAAAGTACAGATGCGTGGTGCCTCATCTCTGAAAGGTAGCAATGAGCCTCTCGTTATTATTGACGGTATGCCGGGTAATATGACTTCTTTGAACGCTATCGCACCCGAGGATATCGAGGCGATCGACGTATTGAAAGACGGTTCCGCAGCCGCTATCTACGGAACCCGGGGTAATAACGGTGTGATCATCGTCTCCACGAGACGTCCGCAAGCCGGAACTACTCAAGTGGATTACTCAGGATATATCATGCACGAGGCGGTTTATAAACGACCGGAAATCTTAAATGGAGACGAGTTCGTCGCTTATGGCAAAGAAACTAACAACGCCAATATCCGCGACTTTGGTGGACGGGATAACCATTACGACGCTTTATTGAATAAGAGTAATTTCACCCATGTACACAACTTGACCGCTACAGGTGGTAATGGTAAGACAAACTATCGCGCTTCTTTAAATTACAAAAAGAATGATGGTATGATCCGTAACACCAGCCGTGAAACGATCAATGGCTCTATCGCCGTGAACCACCGTGCGTTTGATGATAAACTACAGCTTTCTTTCAATCTAGCAAACTCTTTCGTGAAAGTGGACGCAGTTTCCGATGATGTGGATAAGGTAGGAGATATCCCTAATTACGGCATATTATACCAGGCTATCCGTATCAACCCGACGATGCCTATTTATAAGGAAGACGGCTCCTTCTGGGAAACTTACAGCGGTTACGAAGATTTCAACCCGGTAGCCCGCATATACCAGCGTACCAAGAAAAAGGAATTCAAGAATTTATTGGCGAACTTCAAGGCTCAATATGAGATTATCCCCGGTTTGACAGCCGCCGCTTTCTTCGCTATGGAGAAGAACGATGCGTTAACTAACGATTATAGTATGCGTGAGGAATATAGCCAACATAAAGACGGTACAAACGGACGCGCCAAAAAAGAATATTATCAGAATACCAACCGTACCACTGAATGGACAGCAAACTACAATACTTCCATCAACGGCGTACACAATATTACCGGTTTGCTGGGATACAGTTACCAAGATTTTGAATACGAGCAATTCAGCGCCGAGAACAAGAACTTCTTGACGGACGTATTCGGTACCAATAACCTAGAAGCCGGCGGTTACCTAAAAGATGGTAAGGCCGAGATGAAGAGTAAAAAAGAGACCAGCAAACTGATCGCCTTCTTCGCCCGCGCCAACTATAATTACGACGGTAAATACATGGCCAGCGCCTCTATCCGCCGTGAAGGTTCCACGAAGTTCGGAGCGAACAACAAATGGGCTTGGTTCCCCTCTGTCAGCGCAGGCTGGATGATCTCTCGTGAGGACTTCATGGAGAGCCAAGAAGTGTTCGACGTATTGAAATTCCGTGCCGGTTTCGGTATCACGGGTAGTTTGCCTACCGATCCGTATATGTCTCTCGCTACCTACGGTACAGGCGCTGGAGCTTGGAACGCTTACACCGGTTCATGGCTAACCGCCACTTACGGTCCGAATATCAACCCGAATCCAGATTTGAAATGGGAGAAGAATGAATCCTTGAACGTAGGTTTCGACTTCGGCTTGCTAGGTGGACGCCTAAATGGTACGATCGATTGGTATAGTCGTACGACTCGCGACTTGATCAGTAGCTACAATGCCCAACAGCCATCTTTGATCTACAACACGATCACCACCAACGTAGGCACGATGAGAAATAGAGGTATAGAATTAGCATTAAACGCAGAGGTCGTAAAGACTAAGGATTTCTCTTACACGGCTAATTTCACGTTCTCATACGAGAATAATAAATTGACATCTTTGTCTAACGACGTGTACAAATCTTCTTACGAGGATCAATATGACCTGCCCTCTCCGGGCAACCCGGGCAAGGCTTACCGCCTACAAGAAGGACAGCCGATCGCATCATTCTTCGGTTATGTATGCGATGGCATCAACCCGGACGGAACTTGGAATCTTCGCGACATAGACGGAAAGGAAGGTCTGTCTGACGCTGACCGTACCTTTATCGGTAACGGTTTGCCGAAATTCAAGGCTGGTTTGCAGAACACGTTTACCTATAAGAACTTTGACTTCAGCTTCTTCCTGCGCGGTATGTTTGATTATGACGTATTGAACGAGGGTGCTATTTATTTCGGAACGACTGTCAATATCGATCAGTCTGGCACAAACGTATATAAGGATGCCTTGAAGAACAAGGTAACAGAGCAACCATTGTTCTCTTCTTATTATCTAGAGAAAGGGAACTTCTTGAAGATCGATAACGTGACACTAGGTTATACATTCAACTTCAAAAATAATAAATATGTGCGCAACTTACGTATTTATGGTAATGTCACCAATCTTGCGACTATTACAGGATACTCAGGTTTAACCCCTGACGTAAACGTAACAGGACTACAAGCAGGTATAGAGAAGCGCGGATCTTATCCCACCACCCGTACCTTCACGTTTGGCGTTAATTTTGGATTCTAATTAAGTAACAATAGATTTAAGACAATACAATGAAAGCTTTAAAAAATATATGCGCAATTTCATTATTGCTGGGAGCTACCGCATTTACCTCTTGTACGGACCTGACAGAGGAAATACATAGCTCGGTAATCGCTGAAAATTATTACAACAATGCAGGCGAGGTAATGGCCGCCATGATGCGTCCATGGGGGCACTTCTGTGGAACCATGCAAGTAGCCCAATCGCCTTGGTCATGTAACGAGTTATCTTCCGACTGTGCCGCATGGCCTCAAAAAGGTCGCCACGGCTATGACAATGGAGACTGGATTCGCTTACACCGCCATCAATGGATTCCTACGGATGGTCAAGTAGTGGATGCTTGGAAAAAATTATTTGAAGGTATCGGATATGCTAACAACTTCCTTACAGATACAGAGAATATAGATTTTGAAGCACTCCAAGTTCCAATGTCTAAAGCACAAGCACAATCGGAGATGCGTGTATATCGCGCTTACTGTTATTGGTATGTGATGGATATGTTCGGTACGGCTCCAATTTGCGAGAAAATCGGTGAAATCAATCCTTCCTCCAAATCTCGCGCAGAGTTATTCGCTTGGATCGAAAAAGAGTTAAACGAGAGTATTCCTTCTTTGTCAGAGAGTAAAACAGAGACCTACGGACGTGTATCCAAATGGGGGGCTTACGCATTACTGGCTCGTCTCTATTTGAATGCGGAAATTTATACTGGACAAGCACGCTGGGATGATTGTATCGCTGCTTGCGATGAATTAGCTAAGGGAGGTTTCGCATTGGATAAGAAGTGGAACGACACTTTCCGTGCGGATAACGACAAGCGATCTACCGAGATTATCTGGTCAATCGTGTATGATGAAGTATATGCCAAAGGAATGGGCTGGTATCAACGTTGGTTGCATTACGCACACCAAACTGGCTGGGATTTGCAATCCGGTCCTTGGAACGGCTTGGTGACGCAACCTACCTTTTATGACTCATTCGCTGACAACGACTTGAGAAAAATTGAGGGTTTCTTGATCGGTAAGCAATATCCTCGCAAAGTAGATGAAAACGGTAATTACTACTACGACACGACCGCAGAGCCTTTGAAAGGTTCAGAGGAGTACAATGGGCAGGATTTGGTATTCGTAAACTACATTAAGTCCATGACCGAGGGCGAAGAAAACAGCGGTGCTCGCTCTATCAAGTATGAGATCCAACCGGGTACTACCGGCGATATGAACAACGACTGGGTGATGTTCCGTTATTCCGAGGTTATCTATAACAAAGCGGAGGCCTTGATGCGTAAGAACGGGGGCAAAGCAACGCAAGAAGTGGTAGATATGATCAACAGCGTTCGTCAACGTTCTTTCAAGGCAGAGGATTGGGAGAAAGCGAAATATACGACCGCTACTCTGACCATGGATGAGTTCTTGGCCGAAAAAGGTAGAGAGTTTGCTTTCGAAGGAATCCGCCGTACAGACTTGGTTCGTTTCAACAAGTTCGTAACCACTTCTTGGTGGGACAAGACTGCATCCAACGAACCAAAGCGTAATATCTTCCCTATTCCGCAAAGACAATTGGATGCTAACGCAAACTTATCTCCGAACGAGGCTAACTCATTGTTCTAAATATCAACTAAGTATAGTAGAAATCCATTATTAACAAATTAGCACTTGACAATGATAGAGGACTACTATACTTATTGATCTGAAAATATAAAAGGTTACCTTTGTCACTATCAAAGGTTATCCTTGGAACTATCAAAGGTGGCCTTTTATGTTTCATCCTTTTCTAACTAATTGATACGACATGATAAATCTCAAGAAATCGATGTGTTGCCTTTTTCTGGCAGCCAGCTCAACAGTAGCGATCGCACAGACTAATGTAGTTGATCTTGTAAACCCGATCATCGGGACAAATGGAATGGGACATACATTCCCGGGCGCTTGCGTACCCTTCGGACTCGTGCAACTCAGTCCGGATACGGATACCATACCGCACAACGTAGACGGTAAATACCAACCTCGCTCCTACGAGTATTGCGCCGGCTATCAACATAAGGATAGCAGCATCGTAGGTTTCAGCCACACCCACTTCAGCGGTACCGGCCACTCCGACCTAGGAGACATCTTGATTATGCCTACCACCGGAACGTTGAAGCTAAATCCCGGTACAGCCACGAATCCCGATGGCGGTTACCGTTCCCGCTTCTCGCATGACACCGAGATATCCCGTCCCGGATACTATGAGGTGATGCTCGCCGATTATGGCGTAAAGGCGCAACTAACCACTACCCAACGGGCCGGCATCCACAAATACACATACCCTACGAACAGTGAGAACCAACGCATTATCCTTGATATGATTCACGGGATCTATAACTATGACGGCAAAGTTCTTTGGACCAATATTCGCGTAGAGAACGATACGCTGGTAACCGGCTATCGTATTACAAACGGTTGGGCACGTACCAACTATACTTATTTCGCCATGTCTTTCTCCAAACCGATCACGCATTACGGATGCGAAGAGAAAGCGAAAGTTAATTATCGGGGCGGTTATGCCAAGTTCAATATGAAAGAGAACTTCCCGGATATCGGAGGACGTAAGATCGTCGCTTATTTTGATTTCGATCCGAAAATGTCTGATGAGTTGGAAGTGAAAGTCGCCCTTTCCGGAGTCAGCACCGAGGGAGCCTTAAAAAATCTACGTGCCGAGGCTTCCGGTGCGGACTTCAACCAATTAGCCGCCAAAGCCTCCGATACTTGGAATAAGGCGCTCTCCGTCATCGACGCGAAAGGAAGCGATGACCAATTGGCTATGCTTTACACCTCCTTGTATCACACGATGATCAATCCTTGCGTATACACAGACGTTGACGGTCAATACCGCGGACTCGACCATAATATCCATCAAGCGGACGGATTCACGAACTATACCGTATTCTCCGTATGGGATACGTATCGTGCCCTACATCCCCTGTTCAATATCATCAACCGACAAGTCAACACGGATATCGCCAAATCCATGTTGAAACATTGCGAGCAAAGCGTTCATCATGCCTTGCCGATCTGGAGCCATATGGCAAACGAGAACTGGTGCATGATCGGTTATCACTCCGTCTCTGTCTTGGCGGATGCTATCGCCAAAGGATTACCGATTGATAAAGACGCCGCGTTAAAAGCGATGATCAGCAGTTCTACGATTCCGTATTATGAGGGAACCAAAGAGTTTATGGAATTAGGTTATGTTCCTTTAGATCGCAACGGTAGCGCAGGCTCCTTGACTTTGGAGTATGCTTATGATGATTGGACAATCTATAATACAGCTTTATTAGCGGGAAACCGATCCGTGGCCGATACCTATAAAAAGCGTGCGTCCAATTACGCGAATGTATTCGATACCTCGATCGGATATGCCCGTCCCCGTTATACGAATGGTAAATTCAAAGAGGACTTCAGTTTGTTAAGCACGCACGGTGAAGGGTTTATCGAGGGAAATGCCTTGAATTATTCCTTCTATGTCCCTCAAGATGTCAATGGTATGATTCAGTTGAAGGGAGGCGAGCAAGCATTCATCACTAAAATGGATTCCTTATTCACGATGCATCTTCCTGATGAGTTCTTTGCCGAGACCGAAGACGTAACCAAAGAAGGATTACTAGGAGGTTATGTACACGGCAACGAACCCAGCCATCACATCCCATTCTTATACACATGGACCAGCCAGCCTTGGAAAACCCAATACTGGCAACGTGAGATCATGAATAAGATGTATCGCAACAATATCGACGGCCTTTGCGGTAACGACGACTGCGGCCAGATGTCCGCTTGGTATATCCTTTCCGCCATGGGATTCTATCCGGTTTGCCCGGGTACGGATCAATACGTATTAGGCGCTCCCTACCTTCCATATATGAAGGTTCGCTTGGAGAATGGTAAGACTTTCGAGGTAAAAGCCGATAAAGTCAGCGACAAGAACCGTTATGTAAAAGCGGTAAAGCTAAACGGGAAACCCTATACCAAAGGATACATCACGCAGGATGACATCTTGAACGGCGGAACGCTCACTTTCGAGATGACTTCCAGCCCGAACAAAAAGCGATTGTTCAACGGAGAGGATCGTCCTTATTCACTGACAGATTAGCCTATTTTCACCTAAAAACAGATGAGACTTATGAGATATAAACAATTAATCAGCGGTGCTTTCCTGCTGTGGACTTGCATCGCTTGCTCCGGCAAAAAGGAACAGGCGGCTACCGTAGCGGAAGCTCCCCCTACTCCTTGGGATAATTATTACATCGGAAAGATTGATTTCGAGAATCTTTCCCCCGAGGCTAAGGGCTCGGCGATCTATGCCGCCGTTATCCCTGATCCGGAAGCTTATATTACCAAGCACGCCCGCAAGGTCGTAGAAACGCTTTATTTCACTCCGGAAGATAGTATCCCGGGCATCGAGGAGATCCACTATACATTAAAGGAATACGACGGGGTATCCGCGAAAGACGGAGCGCCCCCTTCCATCAGTATCGTATACAGCACGAAATGGATCGAGAAAAGTTTTGCCAATAACGACACCGCGAAAGTGGATTACGAGACCCGTGGCGTATTATACCATGAGCTGACGCATGGTTTCCAATTGGAGCCTCAAGGCATAGGTAGCTATGGGACTAATAAGACTTTCTGGGCCATGATAGAAGGTGTGGCGGATGCCGTAAGATACCTAAACGGCGGTTTTACCTTGGAAGATCGTCCCAAAGGCGGCCATTATATGGATGGTTACCGCACGACAGGCTTCTTCCTCGCATGGCTTACGCAAACCAAAAACCCGGATTTCCTGCGGAAGTTCAACCGAAGCACATTAGAAGTTATTCCTTGGTCGTTCGATGGTGGCGTGAAATACGCGCTCGGCAATGATTACGACATAGACTCCTTATGGAAAGAATATATGGCAACGATGGGAGATGAAGCGTAGCCCCGGCAAAGGCTACGACCAACGGCGGTAACACTCAACAAGTTACCGCCGTTCTTTTATAGTATCACTCCCGACCTTCCGCCAATAGGCATTATAAGGTCGCAACAATACCCATCGTAAGCTCCTTATACTGCCCATCCTAACAACCTTACAATGGGCATTGTTACATTATTCCCCTAAAACACCTTCCTTATTTGCATTTCCGTAAACATATATCTACTTTTGCGAAAAAGTAAATATGGAACTTTATACCCGAATCCTGTTGCCGAAAGCACGATTCTCTTTCTCGTATGAGGACCGGGTCGTGATGATGGGCTCCTGCTTCGCCGAGAATATCGGGCGGAAGCTGGAAGAGAATAAGTTCTCCGTAGATATAAACCCATTCGGTACTCTGTATAACCCGGCTTCCGTAGCGGAAGGATTGAGGATGCTGCTACGCCCGGAGCGTTTCACTCCCGGCGATTTATTCCAGCATGAGGGCATATACCATAGTTTTACCCATCATAGCCGTTTCTCCGCTCCCTCGGAAGAAGAATGCCTAGGCCATATAAACAGCCGCTTATCCGAATCCTCCGATTTCCTGCGAAAAGCGACCCGGTTGGTAATCACGTTGGGAACCGCTTTCGTCTACCGCCTCAAGAGCGACGGGCGAATCGTGTCGAATTGCCATAAGCTACCGGAAAAGATGTTCGACCGGCAACGATTATCCACGCAAGAGATCGTCGAGGACTGGAAACCTCTGTTACTAGCCCTTTGGGAACAAAATCCCGCCTTGAAAATCTTATTTACCGTAAGTCCGATCCGCCACTGGAAAGACGGGGCGCACGAGAACCAACTCAGCAAAGCTACCCTATTGCTAGCCACGGACGCCTTACAGAAAGATTATCCCGACCGAATCGCCTACTTCCCCGCTTATGAGATCCTTATGGACGAGCTCCGGGATTATCGTTTCTATGCGGACGATATGCTCCATCCCTCCCCATTGGCCATTGATTATATTTGGCAACGTTTTATCGAAAATTTCTTATCCACAGACACTTCGGCAATCCTTAAAGAATGGGGTGATATTCAAAAAGCTATTAACCATAAGCCCTTTCAACCGGATAGCGAGGCCTATAAGCGGTTTATACTTCAAACTTTGTTAAAGATGGAACGAATTAGCGAGAAAATTCCTTCCTTTGATATCAGAAAAGAGATCGAAATAGTAAAGTCTAAACTAAAATAAAAGAATGGAATACGCAATTAAAGAAATAGCAAGAGTTATCGGTGCTAAAACAAACCAATTGCTTGACGATACGGTCAGTTTGCTGTTGACAGATAGCCGTCGTCTCTCCTTCCCGGAAAAAAGCCTCTTCTTCGCCTTGAAAACCAAGACGAACGACGGACATAGATATATACAGGAACTCTATAAACTTCGTGTTCGCAACTTCGTGGTAAGCGATATGCTACCGGAGTTCGAGAGCATGAAGGATGCGAACTTCCTGATCGTAAAAGATACGTTACGGGCTTTACAAAAGCTGGCCACCCACCACAGGAAGCAATTCAATATCCCCGTGATCGGCATCACCGGTAGCAACGGAAAGACGATCGTAAAGGAATTCCTCTATCAACTGTTGCATAACGAGTTCAACATCGTACGTTCGCCCCGGAGCTACAACTCCCAGTTGGGGGTTCCTCTCTCGGTATGGCAGATGAGCGAGAAAAATACACTGGGCATCTTCGAGGCCGGTATCTCACAACCGGACGAGATGGAACGCCTGCAACCCATTATCGCCCCCACGATCGGTATCATCACGAATATCGGGGAGGCTCATCAAGAGAATTTCCTCTCCTCCAATCAGAAATGTATGGAGAAGCTGACGCTTTTCAATGATTGCGAAGCCATTATTTATGATGGGGATGATTTATTTATCGCCAATTGTATCGAATCGGCTTGCCTTTCCCATAAAGCGATCGCATGGAGCCGTACGGACTCCGAGGCTCCTTTGTTTATCGAGTCTATCGATAAGAAAGAGTTTGAGACGATCATTCACTGTACTTTACTGGGCTTCAACCGGGTCGTTACCATTCCGTTCACGGACGACGCTTCTATCGAGAACGTGATCCATTGTATGGCGGTTATGCTTTACCTAAAACCCACCAGCGTAAACGACGTAACAAAATTCTTGCATCTTGAGCCGGTGGCTATGCGATTGGACGTAAAGCAAGGTATCAACAATTGCCTGTTGATAAATGATACCTATAACTCGGATATCAACTCCTTGGATATCGCGCTCGATTTCCAACAAAGCCGCCGGGTAGGCAAGCAATTAAAGAGCACTTTAATCCTCTCCGATATCCTTCAATCGGGTACCTTGCCGAAATCTCTATATAAGAAGGTCGCCGATTTGGTTCGCCGTAAGAAGATAGATCGTATCATCGGTATCGGCCGCGACTTAAAGGAATATGCTTCCGTCTTCGAGATCGAGAAGGAGTTTTACACAACCACCGAGGAATTTATCAAGTCTCCTTCCTTCAAGAAATTCAAGGATGAGTTGATCTTGATTAAAGGTTCCCGCCATTTCCATTTCGAGCAGATCTCCGAGTTGTTGGAGAAGAAAGTGCATGAGACGATCCTAGAGGTAAATCTGGACGCGATCGTACACAACTTCAATCAGTATCGTTCCAAGCTAAAGCCGGAGACTAAGATGGTTTGTATGGTAAAAGCTTTTGGTTATGGAGCCGGCTCTTACGAGTTGGCGAAGACCCTTCAAGAACATCGTTGCGACTATCTGGCCGTGGCGGTAGCCGACGAGGGAGCCGAATTGCGTAAAGAAGGCATCTCGATCCCCATTATCGTCATGAATCCGGAATTCAGCAGTTTCAATGTCTTGTTCGAGAACCATCTGGAACCGGAAGTCTATAGCTTCCGCCTATTGGATGCCATGATCCGGGAGACCGAGCGCAGAGGGATCACCTCTTACCCTATCCATATCAAGATCGATACCGGCATGCATCGCCTAGGGTTTCAACCGGAGGATGTCCCGGCGATCTGTGAACGCTTGATAGCGCAATCCGGGGTTATCGCCCGTTCGGTCTTCTCTCATTTAGCCGGAAGCGACTCGTACGTCTTCGATGATTTTACCCATCAACAATTGGATAAATTCACCAAAGCCGCAGGGGAACTAGAAAGCGGGTTAGAGTATAAGGTAATCAAACATATCCTAAACTCTGCGGGAATCGAGCGTTTCGCCGCTTATCAAATGGATATGGTACGTTTAGGTATCGGTTTATATGGAGTAAGCGCATCCGGACAAAAAGGCTTACGGAATGTCAGCACCTTGAAGACAACGATCTTACAAATACAAAACGTACCCGCAGGGGATTCGATCGGTTATAGCCGTATGAGTTATGTGAAACGTGATTCCCGGATCGCTATCATCCCGATCGGATACGCCGACGGACTGGATCGCCACTTCAGCAACGGAGGTGGGGAAGTCTTGATCAATGGACAACGCTGTCCGATTATCGGCAACATCTGCATGGACGCTTGCATGATCGACGTCACCGACACGCATGCGCAAGAAGGCGACGCCGTAATTATTTTCGGCGACGAACTACCGGTGAGCGAACTTTCGGATAAACTGAAAACAATCCCTTATGAGATATTAACCTCTATCTCGCCTCGGGTAAAGAGGGTTTATTTCCGGGAATAAGAAGTAGCCGCCAACAAAGAATGGCTCTACCTTGTTTTAATATCAAGGCACATATTCAAATGTCAGGCTATGATATTCATTTGCGTATGTTGCACATTTTGTGTATGTTTGTGCCGTAATTAATAAACAAGAGGTATGAGTCATAATTTATTGAAAGGCAAGAGAGGCATTATCTTCGGTGCTCTGAACGATATGTCTATCGCCTGGAAAGTGGCAGAAAGAGCCGTAGAGGAAGGTGCGACTATCACGTTAAGCAATACGCCTATCGCTGTTCGTATGGGTCAGGTAGATGCTTTGGCGGAGAAGTTGAATGCGCAGGTAATCCCGGCGGACGCAACCAGCGTAGAGGATCTGGAGACCGTATTTGCGAAGTCAGTGGAAATATTAGGTGGTAAAATAGATTTCGTTTTACATTCTATCGGTATGAGTCCGAACGTACGCAAGAAACGTACGTACGATGATCTGGACTATGGAATGCTGGAAAAGACGTTGGATATCTCCGCTATTTCTTTCCACAAGATGCTACAGGTAGCTAAGAAACAAGACGCTATCGCCGAGAATGGTTCCGTAGTGGCATTAAGTTATGTGGCCGCCCAGCGCACGTTCTTCGGATACAACGATATGGCGGACGCTAAGAGCCTGTTGGAATCTATCGCCCGTAGTTTCGGTTACATCTATGGCCGTGAGAAAGGCGTACGTGTGAACACGATCTCCCAATCCCCGACAATGACAACCGCAGGTAGTGGCGTGAAGGGAATGGAACACTTGATGGACTTTTCTAACAAAATGAGTCCACTGGGTAACGCCAACGCTGACGAATGCGCGGACTATTGCGTAATGATGTTCTCCGACTTTACCCGCAAGGTAACGATGCAGAACCTATACCACGATGGTGGTTTCTCAAGCATGGGTATGAGCCTCCGGGCCATGAACCAATATAGTAAAGGATTAGAGGAATATACAGACGAGAACGGACACATTATCTACGGCTAATATGTTAGTGAGAATCTATCCGGAGAATCCGAATCAAAAAGAAATAGACAAGGTCGTCAAAGTCCTGCAGGACGGCGGCCTTGTCGTTTATCCTACCGACACGGTTTACGCGATCGGTTGCGATGCGTTAAACGTGCGTGCGGTAGAGAAAATATGTCAGATGAAAGGAGTTAATCCACAGAAAAGCAACCTGTCTATCATCTGCTACGACCTGTCTAATCTTAGTGAATACGCCAAGGTAAGCAACGCCGCTTTCAAACTGATGAAGAAACATCTGCCCGGTCCTTTCACCTTTATCTTACCCACCAGCAGCGAGCTTCCAAAGATTTACAAGAACCGGAAAGAAGTCGGAATCCGTGTACCGGACAATAACATTACCCGTACATTGGTACAATCCTTGGGAAATCCAATCCTAACCATGTCCATCCGTGACGAGGATGAGGTGATCGAATATACGACAGATCCGGAATTGATACACGAGAAATACGAGCATCAAGTGGATATCGTAATCGATGGCGGTTTCGGAGGATTGGAAGCCTCTACGGTTATAGATTGCACGACGGATAATTTCGAGATCGTACGTCAAGGCAAAGGAGAATTGTAGCTATCCACCACGATTTGTATTCGCTCCTCCGGCAGATTAGCAGGGAACTCCAAGCTTATTTCTTGTTGGTCACCCGGCATTAGCGTAATATAGTTATCCGAATAATGTACCGGTAAGATTCGTTTGCCTGTCTCCTTATCAAAGACCTTGATACGGTTGAAGAACGAGATCTGCGAATCAGCGCTCAGACGGACTGTACCTACGAAATTCGAGCCTTCCTTCTTGATCTCGGTCTTGATATCCGGTCTTGACTTCGGAAGTTGAGATAAGCTGGTGTAGTCTTTCGGCTCGGTTGTCAGCCAATAAATATTGGGAACGTCCGCATTCAAAGCCAGCCGTAAGAAATAAGCGCCTTGGATCCCTTCCGGAACGGGGATATCCAATAATTCCTGTACCGTATTCGCCTTGGAGCTCGCTCTCGTCTCTTTCTCCCAAAGCAGTTTGCCTTCCAGATTATAAATACGGGCTATAATCGATAAATCCGTATAATCTTTCAGGGTCGTATTCAACAATCCCGCCTTACGGGTTACCGGGTTATAATAGGCATGTAAAGGTTCACAGCCTTTCCGGGTTCCGTACAAGGAAGCATTTACATCGAGAGACCAATCATACATTTGCCCCCGCAAGGATGTCCATGGATTCTGGGTTTTCCAGATCAAGATACCCGTATACCAATCCCACATATGAGAGGCCCAGCCTTCCATAAAACTACGATATTGGTCATAATTCACGACTTGGGCATACTTACAATAGGTCTCGATATCTTTCACCTCCCCATATCGCTCCAGATGATCGCCATAGCCCAGATCCTTATGATAGCGCCACGTATAATTACGAGTAAAACCTTTCCTTGGGAAACCGGCCAAATCCTGTTCCGTCATCATCTCCCGCATACTCTCGACCTCCGGGGAACCAACCGATCCGGCTTCCGGATTAAACGGATGCGAACGGAAGCTAAAGAACCATTCCGGCTCTTGTATACCGTAAGGACCATCCCCATTATCCCCCAAATAATTCCGGGTAAACAACGTATCTGTAGAGAAACTCACGAAAAGACGTTCCGGATCTAACCGGGGGAAAACCTCCTTTCTCAAACATTGATCGATATCTTTCGCTAAAGGCCATTCATTCGCCCCACACCAGAAACAAAGGCTCGGATGGTTACGGATCATTTTCACTTGATCTTCCACGGAGGCGATAAATAAATCATGATTATCGGGATATTCCCAACGACGTTCTCGGGAATCCATTTTGGTCGGGTCCTCCCAAGCGCCATTGCAATCACCACTGCCCCACAGATCTTGAAAGACTAAGATACCGAACTCATCACAGGCGTTATAGAATTCCGGTCGTTCCACCAACGCACCTCCCCATACACGGATCATACGCAGATTCATTTCCGCGTGGAAACGTACCTCATCCCGATAACGTTCCGGAGAAAGACGAAGCAGCCAATCGGAATTAATATAGTTACCACCCGTGACGTATATTTTCTGTCCGTTCACGAAGAAACGGCGTCCCCCGTTATCCGGGCATTTATCGGAAGTAATCTCCCGGATACCGTAACGCAGCCGTTCCCTGTCACTCACTTGATTCCCAATCTCAAAAGAGAGGTTCATATCATATAAAGGCTGCTCACCGATACCGCTAGGCCACCATAAACGAGGATTCTTTACCGCTAAAGGATTCAAGGATACCGTTTTCTTCTCGAATGGCGATAAAGTAACTGGCTGGGTTAAGCGGGTTCCGTTCGTCTCACAAACCAATAGTCCTTTTAAGGAAGTGCTCCCGGTATTCTCTAGCTCGACAGAGGTATTCACAAAAGCCTCCCTTTGAGTTTTCGTTTCCGGATCACGTACGCCGGGTACCTTGGTCACGACATAAGGAGAAGAGAGGCATACCGGCCCGGTTGTCGTAATAGAGACCTCATCCCAAATACCCGTATTCCGGTCACGTACCGGTTGTATCCAGTCCCAACCCGGCGTATATTGCATCGTATTATTCCGGGCGATCTGCCCATCGCCACCTTGTCCGCCATTCGGATTTCCGGCATGTGTAGGTGGATAAACCAATACCGCTAATACATTAGGGGCATCCGTACGAAGATAAGGGGTTATATTAAAAATCTTCCTCAAGAACATGCCCTCATGGGTATTTCGATTGATCCGCTTACCATTTAAAAAGATTTCCGCCTTATAATTAATGCCCCGGAAATTTAACCAGACATTACGTTCCTCTGGTAAATTATTGATAGTAAACTGACGAGTAAACCAATAAGTATAGAAATCATTGCCGACCTCATGTATATCGGGTATCAGATTGTTATTCAAGCCGAACTCGGGAGCCGGATACATATGGTTCTCCAAAAGTGTAGTCAATACCGTGCCTGGCACACGGGCCGGTAACCATCCTGTTTTATCCAAAGGCGCCGCGCTCAACCGGTTCCCATCCATTTTCACTTCATTCGCTTTCCGGGCATACCAATCTGAGTGAATCAAGGTTTTCTCTCCCGGCTCAGGAATCGCCAACAAGGCTTGCTCCTCTGCTGATACGGGCTTTAACCAGCAAGCCAGACAAAGCCAACAAAATAAATAAATACATCTGTTCATCATATAATCTTAGATTTATCCTTCTAAAGTACTACAAAATTCAGAAGGGCCTCTTCGCAAACTCGAAGAAGCCCTTTCATTACATATTATTTAACAATAAAACCTATTAATGCCGATTAGAAATTACCTACACCAGCCTTATCCCACCATACATGAGTGCCACCTTTATCACCGGAGATCGAACCCGTATTCTCTTGGTTCAGCAGCTCGATACCTTTTTGATATTCCACGGTATTCGTATTATCCTCATTATCGGAATACAATAAACGACGAACCTGTTCATTCGTATCAATATCCCCATTACTCTTATTCACGCGGTTCGGGAATAATTTCGGATAACCTGTACGACGAAATTCCGCCCAAGCCTCGCAAGACAACGGGAAGTTCGCAATCCATTTCTGTGTGATAATACGTTGTAATTTCTTCTCATTAGTCGCACTCTCATCCCACTTAACCGTAATATCATTCTGAGCCTTGATGCTGTTTTGACCATTAACCGGGTCGACGAAGTCCTTTTGTGTTGTCGTGCCACTGATATAGGCATCGATCTCTGTTTCTGAAATTGAACTTACTCCGGCCAGACTTCCCTTATAAGCCAACTGATTCTTAATAGAAACACGGATACCTTGCTCATACAGTTCCTTCGCCGTACCTCCCATGTTACTCCAACCACGCAACGCACCTTCCGCACGCAAGAAATAACCTTCGGCTGCCATCATTACCGGTAAAGCTGTTGTATAAGAACAAACGATCTTCGAGAAGTTACCCCATTGATTCGGTTTAGCAGGCAAGTCACAGCCGCCACGAATACCTAAATATTGAGTACCGGATGCAATCGTCTTCCCATCCTCACATTCAACATCAGCTTGGTTCTTCGTCATATACAGCGGTAAGCGAGGATCTTGGAATCCTTCCAGTATCGTGGTTAAGTTAGCGTTCATGCCACTATCTCCCCATTCGAACATACGAGTTTGCTCATTACTCAAACTCTTATTGATCAATACATCCTGCTTTAAGATAGCGCCCTTGGCAGCCTCTTCAGCTTTTTGTTTAGCTAAAGTCGGGTCGGCCTTCACGATACGCAAGGCTGCACGTAGCTTTAATTGATTGGCTACTTGAATCCACATATCCAAATCGCCATTACACCAATAGTCGAATGACTGTCTCTCCTCCAATGTGGATTTCGGACTCTGGAAATCTTGAAGCGCTTTATCTAACAATTCGAAAATGGAGTTATAAATGCTCTGCTGTGTATCATAAGAGAACGAAGCACCATTTGTCGGATCTTCGATGCAAGACGTATAAGCTACCGGGCCGTAAACATCCGTCAACATCTGGACCGCATAAGCCTGAACAACACGCATCATTCCCGCATAGTCTGTCAATCCTTGTTCGTCACAAGAGGCGATCAAACGACGTGTATTATTGAATATGTGCAAATAAACATTCTCGTACATACCTCCACAAAAACTACGATTCAACGCATAATCCACGTTACCGGAACCATTGAAATTATGTGGTGTCATGAAATAACCGCTAAACAAGTCTACGTTCAAACTAAAGCAGTACTGGAACAAGTTCTGTTGCGGAGCATATACATAAGACAGCGGTTCTTTAAACTGCGCAGAGAAAGGAAGAGTGTTCGGGTCTACCTCATACTGATCGGTATTCAATGTCTCAAAATCGTCTGTACAGCTCACGGTTGTTAATCCTGTGCTAAAAGCTAAAGCTGATACAGCCGCATATTTTAGAATTCTATTTAGTTTCATAAGTAATACCTGTAAGATTTAGAAATTAAGTTTTAAGTTCAAACCAAAGCTACGGGTTGTCGGCAACGCAAACATATCGATACCCTGCCAGCCATTACCCGTTCCAGCAGCTACATCCGGATCCATCGGAGCATCCTTATAGAAGAAGAACAAGTTACGTCCAATGATAGAAGCGGTCAAGTTTTTACCTGCGCCAAACAAGTTGCGGAAGGTATAACCAAATGATAACTCACGCAAACGAACATTAGTTGCGTCATATACGTACTGGGAAGTCAAGATATTAGAGTTGTAGCTTGTACCACCGGTAGTTGAATAATACAATTGCGGGTCAAATTGTACTCCATCGACCTCTACAAAACCTGCGTCACGAGCCAAACCAGAACGTTCGGAAACGCCCCAACCATCCATGGTAGCCTCAGTCATCGACAAGACCTTACCGCCAACCTTCGCATCGATTAAGAATGACAACGTGAAATCTTTATAGTGGAAGGTATTAGTCCAACCCATGTTCACTTTCGCATTCATATCGCCCGCATAAACAAGATCTTTATTATCGGATCCAGCTAATACAGGGGCACCGGTATCAGAGACAATAGGCTTTCCGTTATCATCACGTTGTAAGTCGCGAACATAAAGGTCTCCGAAATGCCCACCTTCTTTCAAGAGCACTTTGGCACCTGTACAATAACTTGTCAGGTTCCACTCGGAAAGCTCGTCGGCCAACTCTATAATCTTGTTATTATTGTAAGAGAAGTTAAAGTTCGTGCTCCAGCTGAAATTATCCGTAAATTGATTATACCAACCTAGACTAACCTCGAAACCTTGATTCTGTACGTTACCAGCATTAATATAACGGCTCTTCAAACCAGTTTCCCATGGAGCGGAGATGTCAAAATATTGATTCTTGGTATTTGTCTTATAATAGGTCAAATTTACGTTGAAACGATTCTGGAAGAATGTACCATCAAAGCCGACTTCCAACGAATTTGTCTTTTCTGGTTTCAACGTACGGAAAGATGATTTTTCCGGCGGATTCAACGCTCCTTGATCTCCTAATGTATAACGCTCGTTGGTCACACCGATAGGCACATCGTTACCTACAATAGAATAAGAAGCACGTAACTTGAATAAATCCACGTTCTTGCCGAAATCAATAAATCTATCCAACAAAACACTTGCTCCAACAGACGGATAGAAGAATGAAACACCATCTGTAAACGCCAATGTTGAGGACCAGTCGTTACGGGCACTAACATCGATAAACAGACCTTCCTTATAACCAAATTGGGCAGTAGCAAACACTGAATTCAAACGTTTCTCGGCCAAAGTCTTTGTAGTCTGTAATTTATAATAGTTAGCCGGAGAGAAGATATTAGGATAGTAAGCACCACTTGTAATCACGCCCGCATCGTTAACAGAGAACTGAGAATCACCCCAACCGATCAATTCTAAAGAAGAACTTTTTGTCTTTTGGTAGCTTCCACCTGCAGTTACAGACAAAGAATAAGTATCCTCCCAAGTCTTATTATATTGGGCCAACAAGTCACCATAAGTCTGCTCGCTATTCACGCGTGTGTCTTTCATCGTACCCAGCAAGTTACGGCCTGCCGTACTAGACGCATATTCATTCAAGTTCCATGTCTCATCACCACGTTCATAGCGCAGGCGACCTGTAACGGAAAGACCTTCCATTATGTCATACTTGACACTACCGCCAAACTCATAGCGATTACGATAAGAAACCGGTTTTTGGCGATTCAACATCCAGTATGGATTGGAGAACTGCTCTTGAGCGGTATTTGTCCAATTGTGTACATTTATATTTCTTGTCCCATCGTACACCTCATAGTTACTCTTATAATAATCCCAGTCCTCTCCTCTTGGAAACAAGTAAGCGCCCAAAGTAGGATTACCCACATAACCGGCAGTCGGCTGGTTCTCGATATGCTGATTATTATAACGAGCGGACACGTCTACATGAAGTTTTGTCCATAGGTTAAAGCCAACCTTCGCTAGCAAGTTATGGCTCATATATGTATTCTCCGGAACAATACCATTAGAAGATACATTCGCATAAGAAAAATAAGATGAGATATTATCATTACCACCAGCCAACGAGATAGAGTTGTTGGTCGTATAGCCAAGATTATAATAATCCTTCGCATAGTTTGGAGAAGCAGAAGCAAGCTTATCGCCCCAGCTAAACGTTCCTTGGTTACTTACGCCATAAGAATTCTGGAACTTCGGTAACACCATCGGAGTCTCAACCGTCGTATTGCTAGATACATTTATAGCGACTTTTCCAGACTGCGATGACTTAGTCGTAACCATAATGGCACCGTTGGCAGCGACCGCACCATACAAAGCAGCGGCGGAAGCACCTTTCAACAAGGTAATCTGAGCGATATCGTCCGGGTTGATAGTAGACATGGCATCACCACCGTCACGACCACCACCATAAGATCCATCAATCTGTGAATCCGAGACATTCATCATCATAGGAACACCATCCACAACGATCAACGGCTGATTATTACCACTAATAGATTTATTACCACGGAACAAGATCTTGGAAGAACCACCCGCACCCGTAGAGTTCGGGGTAATCTGCAAACCAGCGCTCTTTCCTTGTAAAGAGTTGATCATATTCACATTCTTAATCTCGTTCAAGTCCTTACCGCCTACCGTTTGTGCGGAATAAGTCAAAGTCTTTGATTCACGTTTGATACCCATCGCCGTTACGACAACCTCATCCAAAGCCTCTGCGTCTGAAACCATCGTAACATCGATTTTCGTACGGCCATTTACAGGCTCCTCAATCGTTTTCATACTTAAATAAGAGAATACCAAAATAGAGTTTGCGTCAGCCTCCAAGGTATATTTTCCATCAAAGTCAGTAATGGTACCGGTTGTCGTACCTTTTACTAACACGTTCACTCCTGTTAGTGGCTCATTTAGATCCTTGTCAATGACGACACCACTAATCGTTAGTTTCTGTGCATATCCTGTAACACACAGAAAAAACGCCAATAATAAGATAAATGACTTTCTCATGAAAAATCGTTTTTGATTTAAGTGATTCTACATTTGTGCTTTTTTAATTTTCATACTCTTTTTAGAGAGATCGGGCTCTCTTTTCTTTCTTTTTTAGTGCATAGGCATTTACTCTTTTTTGTTTAAAGTTATTATTATGCTCATACGGAAATCTCTTTCTATTTAAAATCAAACGGTTCTATTTTAAATAATAATAACAACGTAGTATCATTAGAACTAAGTCGTTTTTCATATTTTGACAGACAAATATATATATAATAACTATACATACAAGTTAAAACGTAACAAAAATCAGTATGTTCCTCACTTTTTCAGGTGTTTGCGATAACACATAGTCAAATTTTCATCATGCCTCAATAAATTAAATATGTTAATTTGATTTAGTTCTAATGAAACTAACAACAAATTTCAATTAACATAATTTTCCTTCATTATCTTCTTCCTCCTATAACATCCAATCGCTATCTGACTATCATCTTGGAATAAAATTACAGCTCTATTTACAAGCTTCGAAAACAACTCAGTCAGGAAATTAACCATTAACTCTAATTTCTTCCACAAATATTCAATGATTTGCACAGATTATCTCTACATTTGCGATATATATATTAATGTATTGACTATGAACTGGACCCAGCTATTATCCGGCAAGCGTTTCGGGATGGAAGAGTATCACGAGCGGAAACATGAGAGAACTGATTTCCAACGTGACTATGACCGTTTGATTTTCTCATCCCCTTTTCGAAGACTACAAAACAAGACACAGGTGTTCCCCCTTCCGGGAAGTATCTTTGTACATAACCGACTTACACATAGTCTGGAAGTATCATGCGTAGGACGTTCATTGGGTAATAACGTAGCGAAAGGACTTATGCAAAAATATCCGGATGGCAGTATCAACTTCCCGGAGATAGGTTCCATCGTATCAGCCGCTTGCCTTGCCCATGATATGGGAAACCCTCCATTCGGGCATTCCGGAGAGAGAGCGATCTCCGCTTACTTCTCCGAAGGGAATGGGCGAAAACTAGAAGAGAAAGTACGGAAGGAACGGGGACGCTGGGAAGACTTCGTCCATTTTGAAGGTAACGCAAACGCCATGCGGTTGCTGACCCATCAGTTCATTGGACGCAGAAAAGGGGGATTTGCCTTAACATATAGCACATTAGCCTCTATCATCAAATATCCTTACGCATCCATCTATTCAGGAAAGAAAGGGAAATTCGGCTTTTTCCAATCGGAGGAGGGAAGCTATCTGCAAATCGCCCAAGAGCTAGGGATCGGACATAGCCCGGAAGCCCCGGACAAATTTCTTCGTTACCCGTTAGTTTACTTAGTAGAGGCGGCAGACGATATCTGCTATCAAATTATGGATATAGAAGATGCTTGCAAACTACATATCCTGACCACCGAAGAGGCCATACAACTATTATTGGGATTTTTCGAAGGAGAGCGGTTGGAGCATATCCGCAAGGTCATGCATATGGTAGACGATACCAATGAGCAAATCGCCTATCTGCGTTCTTGTATTATCGGGCTATTAGTAGATGAATGTTCCCGTGTCTTTTTAGAGAACGAGGAAAGCATCCTCAATGGTACCTACAGCACTCCGTTAATCAGTAACATATGCGATCAAGCCAAGCAGGCTTACGCTAATTGCTCGGCTACAGCATACAAGAAAATATATAAGGCAAAAGAAGTGCTCGACATTGAATTAGCCGGTTATCATATTTTCAGCCATCTGATCGACAGCTTGACCGAGGCCGTGATGAACCAAGAGCATGCTTACAGCAAGCTGCTCTTACAACGGATACCGGAGCAATACGACACGAAAGCTCCTACTACATATGGCAAGATACAATGCGTACTCGATTATATCTCCGGCATGACCGATGTATATGCGCTCGATCTATACCGGAAAATCACCGGTATGAGCCTGCCGGCCGTTTGATGTTGTAATAAAGTGTTAGAATTCTTCCCGGTACTTGCTTTCCATGCGATCATCCAAGATACTTAGATAGCTTTTATAGCGGGACTCACTGATTAGCCCATCGTTAACGGCTTGAATGACGCAGCCCGGTTCATGACGGTGCGTGCAGTTATTGAAACGGCATTCTTCCGAGTATTTAAACAACTCCCGGAAATAATGGGAGATCTCAGCGTCCGCCATCTCGATCGTTCCAAATCCTTTGATACCCGGAGTATCGATCAAATAGCCTCCCCCGGGAAGAGAAATCATCTCGGAAAAGGTGGTCGTATGCATTCCTTTGTTATGATATTCGGAGATATCACCGGTACGGAGATTCACCCCCGGCACCAGTTTATTGATAATCGTGGATTTTCCGACACCCGAATGGCCGGACAAAAGCGTAATCTTATCTTTTAGATCCGCTTTCAAGGCATCCAAACCTTCCTCGGTCCGGGCACATAGCGTCGAACAGGGATAGCCAATCGAGGTATACAACTCGATTAAACACTCCAACGCCCTTTGATCCTCATTATTATAACGATCAATCTTATTGAAAACTAATTTAACGGGGACACGATAAGCCTCGGCGGTCGCCAAGAAGCGATCGATAAATATCGTTGTTGTTATAGGATAATTCACCGTAACGATCAGCATCGCCTGATCCAAATTCGCGGCGATAATATGCGATTGCTTCGATAAGTTAGAGGCACGACGGATGATATAATTCTTACGCTCCTCGATCTCTGTAATAAAAGCGGTTCCTTCTTTATTAATATCGATTACGACACGGTCTCCTACCGCGACCGGATTGGTACTCTTTATGTCTTTCAGACGAAAGTTACCCTTGATCTTACTCTCTATATCTCGCCCGTCTTCCGTACGGACCGTATACCAACTACCTGTGTTTTTTATTACCAGTCCCCTCATGAGAATTGAAAATTGAGAATTGAAAATTGAGAATTGGAATAAGGACTCAATGGGGTTCCTTAATTCTCAATTCTCAAGTTTCAACTTTCAATTATTTAAACGGTCATTACTTCTTTTTCTTTAGCGGCGTAAAGCTCATCGATCTTTTTGATAAACTTATCATGGATTTTCTGAACCTCTGCCTCGGCGTCTTTCTCTACGTCCTCGGGAACCCCATCAGACTTGATGCTTTTCTTCAAAGCCTCAATAGCGTCACGACGAGCGTTACGAACGCTGATCTTCGCATTCTCCGCCTCCTGCTTACATTGTTTCACCAATTGACGGCGACGCTCCTCAGTCAACGGAGGAATACCTAAGCGGATCACCTCACCGTTATTCTCCGGCGTGATACCTAACTCAGAATCCAGAATACCTTTCTCAATATCGCGGATGATCTTCTTCTCCCACGGAGTGATCATGATAGTCCGTGCGTCCGGAACCGTCACCGTAGCCACGTTAGTAAGAGGAACAGGCGCCCCATAATACATTACCTTCACACAATCGAGGATTTTCGGATTAGCCTTACCAGCCCGAATGTGAGACAATTGCTCGTCCAGATACTCAATGGCGAACGTCATCTTCTCTTCCCCTGCTTTGATCAATTGTTTCGTATCTATCATAAATATACGTTTTTTGTTTGCGAATCTTTTAATTAACAAAAGTAATAAAGATTTCCAACTTCGCAAACATATAATTAAAATACTCCCTAACAAAAGATTTATAGTACCGTATAAAAGCTTATCACCTTCACTGTTTACTTAACTTAGACGTAAAGAATAGTAAGTAGGCTACACCCACGCACAACACCAGCACCGCCCCTACTTGAGAAGCCAACATATCGGATGCCACGCCCATAAAGATCGGGAAGATCGTGCCGCCAAACAGTCCCATAATCATCAAACCGGACACCTCATTCTGCTTATTCGGCATAGAAAGCAGGGCTTGGGCGAAAATAATGGAGAAGACGTTCGAGTTTCCAAAGCCGATCAAGGCGATACAAGCATAGATGATCTCTTTCGAATGGAAGAACAGCAGACCGATCATCGCCAATAACATCAAGAAAACACTAAAGGCAAAGAATCCTTTCGGAGAG
>ERZ779875.503-NODE-503-length-36767-cov-5.505366_pt1 | contig 36767 bp, 33 predicted proteins | sample MGYA00511246_ERZ779875 | MGnify/ENA primary metagenome ERZ779875 (study PRJEB29588, sample SAMEA2155093) | human gut metagenome | biome: human gut; feature: human-associated habitat; material: faeces | place: Denmark | collected 2008/2010 ... | reverse complement strand
ACGCGTCGGTTTGCCGACGTCGTTCACATTCCGCTTGCGGAATCTTGCCGAGGGGCTCCCGTTCACGGGAAACGGCAAAATCCTGTCGTCCGCATTTTTTCTTTTTACACAAGCCAAATAAACCGTTATAACAGGACTTGAACCAAAAGCGAGCATTGCAAAGATGGAATGGGCAAAATTATTTGCAAGGAATGTGCAAGAAGAAAAGTGAAAGCGAGCGGAACAGGGTCCTGTTGTCCCCCTTGCCTCTCCTTTTGCTTTGGTGCGAGCCTCAGGACGAGTACGCGTCGGTTTGCCGACGTCGTTCACATTCCGCTTGCGGAATCTTGCCGAGGGGTTCCCGTTTACGGGAAACGGCAAAATCCTGTCGTCCGCAATTTTTTTATACGAGTCAAATGAACCATTAAGGTGAAAATATATGGAAAAGACGAAATACGAAACCTATATACAAGTTTTTAATATCAAAGAATTTTTGGAAAACTATGAGCCGACAGAGGAATTCGACTTGCCGCCCGAAACATACGAATGGGTGAAGAATTTACCGCCCGAAGAGCAGAAGCGGTTTTATTACGAAATGGGTATCAGAAACGTTATAGGACTTGACCCGTCGAGTTTTAAATACGTCAAATACGAAGACCCTTACGCTCGTAATTTTCTCGCAAAATGCCCCGTGTGCGGAAAGGTTTGCCGAATAGATCAGTACGGCAACGGGGAGTGCGATAACTGCTTATGGCAGTTGGGCAGATACAACGAACAAGTTGCAGACTCCGTTCAATATCCGAATTTGGTTTCGCTCAACAAAGCGAGACGACTTTATAAAGAGGGAAAGCCGCTAAAGCCCGATTTCGACGATTTTATCGCGGGACTTGAAATGTACAGCGAAATGACTTTTTATTATAAAGGCGTCGAAGCCGCCGTGTATTTCGATAGTAACGGCGTAATTCATTTGAAATACGGCAATCGGGACGACGTTTTTTCAGATACGGAGGAATTTCGCGATAAGTCCTGCGTGTACGGAAAGCCTTTGAGGGAAATATGGAACAAAGTTGAAAACGCCGACTATATGCAGGGTTGACGGCTTTTTGGATACAATCTGTTAAATGTTGAAATTGAAAATAGTTATGAATAACGTGAACGCCAAAATTCAAAAATACATAATAGGGTAGTGAAAAAAATCACTTTGTCCGACAAGAATAACGAGAAAGATTGTTATTTAGCCTTTTTCGTTGGCAAATAAGAAAGCCCCATGTCGGCGGTATGTACGACTTCTGTCGGTCTCTGTTTACCACCTTCTGAACTGTTTTTTTTCAAAAGGAGAAAGCGTGAGCGGTTCTGGTTTTGGAAAGTAAAAGAACGTAGCCGCTCGTATATTGTTGTAATCTCTTTTAGAGTGTGGTATACTTTAAATAGCCGATAAATCATTCGACGAGAGAGGGTTTTATATGTGGCTCGTTATGGCTGTTTTGTCCGCGTTCTTCGCAGGAATAACTTCCGTGCTTGCAAAATGCGGAATTAAAAAGACAGATTCGGACGTAGCGACGGCGATAAGAACGATCGTCGTACTCGCGTTTTCATGGATAATGGTCGCTATCGTCGGCTCGTTTAACACTATTAAAAACGTTACCCCGAAATCGCTCGTATTTCTTATATTATCGGGCGTGGCGACGGGTGCTTCGTGGCTGTGCTATTTTAAGGCGTTATCTACGGGCGACGTAAACAAAGTCGTGCCGATTGATAAGTCAAGCACGATTCTCACGATTTTGCTTGCGATAATTTTCTTCGGAGAAACCAACAACCTTTGGATAAAACTCGTATGCACTTTTTTCCTTGCCGTCGGAATATTTTTGACGATTGATAAAAAGGAGACGGACGGGGAGAGTAGGGGGACGTGGCTTCCTTACGCGATAGGTTCGGCGGTGTTCGCCGCTCTGACCTCGATATTCGCGAAAGTGGGAATTGACGGAGTAGAGTCCAACCTCGGTACGGCGATAAGGACGGTTGTCGTGCTTATAATGGCGTGGATGGTCGTATTCGTCAAGGGCAAACAGTCGCAAATCAAGAAAATCGAGGGAAAAGAACTGTTTTTCATACTCGTGTCGGGCGTGTCGACGGGGGCTTCGTGGCTGTGCTATTATTACGCCATTCAAAGAGGTATCGTGAGCGTGGTCGTTCCCATCGATAAACTCAGCGTTCTGGTTGCCGTCGGCTTTTCGATAGTAGTTTTTAAGGAGAAACTCGGGTTAAAAGCCGCAATCGGTCTTGCGATAATGACTGCGGCAACGGTCGCTATGGCAATATGGGCGTAATTATTTCCACAGGTTCCGACGGCAAAAAACCGCAAAAATCTACGGCAAAAACCTGCAAAAATCGACGGCAAAAAACCGCAAAAATCGACGGCGTAATACGGCAAATTACGACGGCGAAAAAATACAAAAAACGACGGTAAAAAATACATAAAATCGACAATAAGGAGACGAAAAAAATGACTGTACCCACCCCGCATATTTCCGCAAAAAGAGGAGACTTCGCAAAAACCGTATTGATGCCCGGAGACCCTTTAAGAGCGAAATTCATAGCGGAAAACTATCTCGAAAACGCCGAACTCGTAACGGCGGTCAGAGGCGTTTACGGCTATACGGGTTATTATAAGGGCAAGAAAATTTCGGTAATGGCATCGGGTATGGGCATACCCTCTATGGGAATTTATTCCTACGAACTTTTAAAATTCTACGGTGTGGAAAATATTATCAGGATAGGCACGATAGGGGCGATAGACGGCGATTTACACGTTAAAGACCTCGTTATCGCTATGGCTTCGTGTACGAACGGAAACTATGCCGCTCAATACGAACTTTCGGGCGTATACTGTCCGATAGCCGACTTTTCGCTTCTTAAAAAAGCGGCGGAAAAGTGCGACGAAAAGGGGTATAGATATAAGGTCGGCAATATTTTATGTTCGGAGACTTTTTACGACGATTCCGACTCGGCTATGAAATGGCAAAAAATGGGCGTTTTGGGCGTTGAAATGGAATCGGCGGCTTTATATTGCAATGCCGCGAGGCTTGGTAAAAAGGCGTTGTGTATCTGTACGGTGAGCGATTCGTTCGTATATCCCGAAGAGAATGCAAGTTCGGAAGAACGCGAAAAGTCGTTCACGAAAATGGTAGAAATCGCCCTCGAAACAGCCTGATTTTTTGAACGTGAAACGAAACGGGACGCCATTTCTTAAAAATGCAAGCATTTTCAAGAGTTCTATGGGTGCCGTCCCCTACGATATTTAAAATGCTTGTAAAAGTTGCCGTATAAGTCGATTATTCCTTTATTTAATCCGGTATTGACAAATTGAAGAATACATAAAAACATTGAAATACCTTGCTTAGGGGCGGCGAATTAAGGCGCCGTCTCGCTTTACGCGTGGGAAATTCATAAAAAATCGGTTCTTTGCGGACCGATTTTTTTATGCGTTTTTACGTTATAACAATACTTTGACAAGTGTACATATTCGCATTCGGAAATATGATTGCCGAAGTCGTATTTTGCGTTAAAGCGACGATAGAATAACGGCAGAATATACCCCCTTTGATTTGACAATTTTCTCGTTATGTACTATAATATACTTGAGATAGTATATTCTATACGCGAAAAACGGAGGTCGGGCGAAATATTTTTATGATTACCGTGGAAATTTTCGGCAAAAAATATCTCGTTCCCGCCGATTTGACCGTGGCGGCGGCTATCGAATACGCAGGTCTGAAGCCGATAGAACGTTGCGGAAACGGCGTTTGCGGCTCATGTCTTGCGGCGTATCGCCTTAAAAACGACGGCAGAACGCGTTATTGCCTTGCTTGCAGACAAAAGGCGGAGGACGGTATGACGATAATTTCGTTGCCGCCTTACGGGTTTTCAAAAAACGAATATAAACTCGACGAAATAGCGAATCTCGGGAATGCGGTCGGCGAAATTTATCCGGAAATTTATTCGTGCGTCGGGTGCGGACTTTGTACGAAAGCCTGTCCGCAGGGGATAGACGTCAGAAAATGCGTCGGATACGCCCGAAACGGCGAGTACGAGAAGTGCCTCGAAGAGAGTTTTTCGTGCGTGGCGTGCGGAGCGTGCAAAAGCGTTTGTCCGAAGAAAATACGAAGCCCCGAAGCGGCTCTGCTTGCGAGAAGAATATACGGGAAATACCTCTCGCCGAAAAGCGATGGTCTTGAAAAAGCGATAACAAAGTTAAAAGACGGCAAATCCGAGAGGGAACTCGAAGATTTGGCGGAAAAGCCGCTCGCCGAGATAAAACGACTGTACGAAACGCGTGAAACGAAAGCGTAGGGGGACGGATTTTGTACGAGTATACAGAAGAACAATTCGCTTCCTTAAAAAAAGTAGAGGCGACGAGAAAGGAAAGGTTGACTGCCGTTTTCCCGCTTTTGAGCGAAAACGAACGGCTTGAAATACTAAAAAATCACCCCGACAATGCCGAAACGGGCTATAAAACGCTAAAACTCGGAGTAAACGAGGGGGATAGGATACCTTGCGAACTCGCAGATATATTATGCGGTAAGCCGAGGGTTACGGAGTATAATATCGACCTCAACGCCCCCGAAATCGATACCGACGTCCTCGTTATAGGCGGCGGCGGAGCGGGGATAGCGGCGGCGATAGAAGCCGAAAAGGTCGGCGTAAAAGTTACGGTCGTAACTAAATTTCGGGTAGGCGATTCGAACACGATTATGGCTGAGGGCGGAATGCAGGCGGCGACCGGAGAAAACGACAGTCCTGCGATTCATTTTCTCGACGTATACGGCGGCAGCGGTTATACCGCGGACGCAGTACTTCTGAAAAAACTTACCTTAAACGCTCCCGAGGCGATACGATGGCTTGAAGAACTCGGAGTAAACTTCGATAAAGCCGAAAACGGCGATATGATAACGACTTCGGGCGGCGGCGTTTGCAGAAAAAGACTACACGCTTGTAAAGACTTTACGGGCTTGGAAATAATGCGAACGCTCAGAAGCGAGGCGTTAAGCCGCGATATAAACTTCGTCGAATACGCTTCTGCGATTGAGATTGTAAAGGACGAAAGGGGGAACGCAAGCGGCGCGATAATTTGCGAGAGCGAAAAAAAGAAAGCGTTTTTCGCGAGGGCGAAAACGGTGATAATAGCGACGGGCGGCGCGGGCAGACTTCATTACAACGGTTTTCCGACGAGCAATCATTTCGGCTCGACAGCCGACGGCTTAGCGATAGCGTACAGAGCGGGGGCGAGGCTTGTAAACGCCGATTCCGAGCAGTACCATCCTACGGGCGTCGCTTTGCCCGAGAGCAACAGGGGATCTCTCGTAACCGAAAAATGTAGGGCGCTTGGGGCAGGCATCGTCGATAAAAACGGCGAAATGTTCATAAATTCGCTTGAAAAACGCGACGTTACGACCTCGGCTATAATAAACGTTTGCAAAAATCTCGGCAAGGGAGTGAGAACCGAAAAAGGTTTCGGCGTATGGCTCGATTTGCCGATGATAGATATGATAAACGGCGGCGGAACGATTGAAAAACGACTGCCGTCAACGCTGAAAAAATTCCTGAATTACGGAATAGACGTAAGGAAAGAGCCGATACTCGTTTATCCTACGCTTCACTATCAGAACGGCGGAATAAAGATAAACGAAAACTGCGAAACTACGGTGGAAAATCTGTACGCGGCAGGCGAAGCGGCGGGTGGAATACACGGCAGAAACAGACTTATGGGAAATTCGCTGCTCGATATTATAGTATTCGGAAGAGAAGCGGGGAGACGAGCGGCGGAAAAGTCAAAGACCGTAAAGGCGGGCAAACCGACTTTAAGCCACGTTGAGAATTATATAGAAAAATTGAAAAGGACGGGAGCGGAAAACGGCGAGTTGTCGCCCGCGTTGCTTCCGAGAAACTTATAAGAAACACAAGAACGGAAAAGGAGTTCAGAAAAATGGAAACGGACGTTAAAAAATTCGACACAAAGGTACAGCGATTAAAATATAAGGTGCTTCGCGAAGTCGCGCGTTCGGCGTGGAAAGGCACGCTTGCCGAGGACGCGATAGGTATACCGAAGATTATCGTGCCGGGAAAGATTCCGACGATGCGTTGTTGCGTGTATAAGGAAAGGGCTATACTTGCCGAAAGAGTAAAAATCGCCATGGGCGGAGACAAGGACAATCCGAACGTAATCGAAACGATAGACATAGCCTGCGACGAATGTCCCGTAAACGGCTACGAAGTGTCGAGCGCGTGCAGGGGCTGTCTTGCTCACCGTTGTAAAGACGCTTGCCGTTTCGGAGCGATTTCGTTCGACGAAAACCACGTCGCTCATATCGACAAGTCGAAATGTAAGGAGTGCGGAGCATGCTCGAAAGTCTGCCCGTACAGCGCGATAAGAAACAACAAACGCCCGTGCGAGTTGGCGTGCAAGGTCAAAGCCATTTCAATGGGCGAGGAAAAAGAGGCGAAAATCGACAACGACAAGTGCATATCCTGCGGAGCGTGTGTATATCAATGCCCGTTCGGCGCGATTGCGGACAAGTCGTATATAGTTGACGCCGTAAATATTTTAAAAGGCAGCGACGGCGGCAAAAATTATAAGGTGTTCGCGGTTGTCGCGCCCTCTATATCGAGTCAGTTCAGTTACGCGAAGTTGGGACAGGTCGTTTCGGGGCTTAAAGAACTCGGGTTTCATACTGTCGTCGAAGCGGCTCTCGGCGCGGATATGGTCGCGCAAAGCGAGGCTAAGGAACTTAGCGAAAAGGGATTTTTAACGAGTTCTTGTTGTCCTGCGTTCGTAAGTTTCATCGAAAAAAACTTCCCGAACTTAAAACAGCATATTTCGCATAATCTTTCGCCTATGGCGGAGATTTCCAGATATTTGAAAAAATACGAAAGCCCCTGCAAGGTAATTTTCATAGGACCTTGTATGGCGAAGAAAATGGAAGTTAAACGCGACTCCGTGAAAGATTACGTTGACGTCGCCCTCACCTTCGAAGAATTGCAAGCCCTTTACGACAGCAAGGACATAGATATTACGACTTTGGACGAGGGAGTTTTAGACAACGCTTCCTATTTCGGAAGAATATTCGCGAGAAGCGGCGGTTTGTCGGACGCTGTCGCAGAAGCGATAAAGGAACAAGGTATTGACAACTTCGAACTCAAACCTTGCGTTTGCGACGGCATAGAGGAGTGCAAAATCGCTCTTTTGAAGAAGAACAGAAACATTCTCGACGCAAACTTTATCGAAGGTATGGCGTGCATAAACGGCTGTATCGGCGGAGCGGGTTGTCTCACTCACGGCGAGAAGAATAAAGCCGACGTTGACAAATACGGAAAAGAAGCGTTTGAAAAGACCATTGCCGACGCGGTTTCAGTTCTGCATAAAGATTAAACGACTGTTTTACCATGAAAGAGAATTACTTTACGGCTAAAAGAATTGCTTTGACGGCAGTTTTCGCGGCGGTTGCGTTCGGAGTGTCTCGGCTCGATTTCCCCGTTTTCCCGCCCGTATCGTTTTTAAAACTCGATTTTTCGTTCGCGATAATGCTTCTCGCGGCGTACATCATAGGTCCGCTCGGCGGCGAAATCGTGGTTTTGACCTCGTTCGCGATAAGTCTGCCTTTTTCGCAGACGGCGATGATAGGCGAGTTCGCGAACCTTATAATGGCGCAGTTTTTCGTGGTACTGCCTGCCGTCGCATACAAATTCAGACGAAAATTTTCCACGGTAATAATATCGTTGTCTGCGGCGACGATCGTTATTTCCGCGGTCGGACTTTTGACTAACAGATTTTTGCTTTTCCCGTTGTATATGGGAGAGGGCGCGGCGGAATTTTTTGCGAGCGTATGGTATTTCATCGTTGCGTTCAACGCGATTAAAGGAGTATCAAACGCGATAATTACCGTTTTACTTTATAAAAGGCTTAAAAAAGTACTGTCGCGTTTTTTGTGAGAGCGGATTATGGAAATAATAACTCATTCTAAGGAAGAAACCGTAAAATTCGCCGAGGAGTACGGAAAAACCTTGAAAAATGGCGACGTCGTACTGTTAAAGGGCGAAATGGGCGCAGGTAAAACCGTGTTTACGAAGGGCGTTGCGCTGTCTCTCGGAATAAAATCGGAGATAACAAGCCCGACTTACGCCTACCTTAACGACTACGACGGCAAACTTTTTCACTACGATTGCTATCGTCTTTCGAGCGGCGAGGACGCCGAGGCGTTGGGACTTACCGAATATTTCTATTCCGACGGAATTTGCGTAATCGAGTGGAGCGAAAATATCGCCGACGTACTGCCGGAAAACGCAAAAGTCGTAAAAATAGAAAAAATCGACGAAAATACGAGAAAAATAACCTATTGAGGCGTTTATGATAAATTATCTTGCGATAGACACGAGCGGAAACGGACTTACGGTTGCGGTCGGCGGCGAGAAAAAAGCCGTTTCGCGCCTTGAAAACTGTACCCTTACCCACTCAGTCGAACTTATGGGCGAAATAGAAAAAACTCTCGAAAAAGCGGGACTTGATAAAGAAAATATTGACGTTTTCGCCTGTTCTGTAGGTCCGGGGTCGTTCACGGGGATAAGAATAGGCGTTTCCACGGTCAAGGCGTTCGGTTACGCTTTAAACAAAAAAGTCCTTGCGGTAACCTCTTTTTTAAGTCTTGCGTATAATGTAGAGAAAGGGCGAAAAAAACTCGCCGTAATAGACGCCAGACACGGAAATTATTACGCTTGCGGCTACGATGAGAACGGTGAAGAGGTTTTGCCGCCTTGCTTTATCGACAGGGCGAAACTCGAAGAGTATTCGAAAGAGTATCTCGTGATTTCCGATACCGAAATCGACGGCGTTCAATCGATCGTCGCGGACGTTGAAAGCGGCTTTGTAAAAGCGGTCGAGGCTAATCTTGACAGGGCTTCGACTGACGTCGAAACGGTAGTTCCGCTGTACGTCAAAAAAAGTCAGGCGGAGGAAGGGTTGTGAAAGACTTTTCCGTTCTTGGTTGGGAAAGAGCCGATTTGGCAGAGATTGCCGAGTTGGAGAAAAAATGTTTCGACGACCCGTGGAGCGAAGAGATGCTTTCGGCCTCTTTTTCGGACGAAAACTTTTTCGGTTTCACGGCAAAAACGAACGGCAAAGTCATAGGCTATATCGGCGTTTCGTCTGTGTTCGAAACTGCGGATCTGCTTCTTATAGCGGTTGAAGAAAACTACCGCAAAGAGGGGGTCGGAAGAACGCTTATCGAAAGGGCGATTGAAAATGCGAAAGCGAAAAATGCCGAAAGAATGATGCTCGAAGTATACGAGAACAATACGGCGGCTAAGTCGTTGTACTTGTCCGCAGGGTTCAGACAAATCGCCGTCAGGAAGGACTATTACGGCGCGGGTAAAAACGCTTTTATTATGGAGAAAGTGCTATTAAACGCGTTATAGGCGGACTTCCCGTTATCGATGAAGGACGGGGCAAGGTCCTTTTAATGCTTCACGGGTATCTTTCCCAAAAGGAAAGTTTTTTGTGGCAGATTAAATTTTTTTCAAGGTATTACAGGGTAATCGCCCCCGATATGACGGGGTTCGGCGAAAATAAGGGTATGAGTTATCCATATTCGCTTTGCGATTACGCGGACGAAATAATCAGACTCGTCGACGAGTTGAAAATAAAAAAATACGACGTTCTCGCTCATTCCTTCGGGGCAAGGGTTGCGGTGAAAATCGCGAACGGAGACGAGAGGGCGGACAGAATAGTTTTTACGGGCGCTGCCGGCTTAAAGCCGAGAAGAGGTTTGAAATACCTTTTCAAAAGGGCGTCTTTTTTATTGCTCAAAAGGCTTGTCCCGAGAGAAAAACTCGCTAAATTTTATTCTTCCGACTACCGCTCGCTTTCCCCCGTTATGAAAGAGAGTTTTAAAAAGATAGTCGCCGAAAATCTCGACGACGAGGTAAAGCGTATACAAAACAAATGCCTTGTCGTAAGCGGCAAAGCAGACAGGGAAACGCCGCCCGAGAGTCAAAGAAAGTACGCGAGGTACATAAAAAACTCCGAGCGCGTATTTATAAAGGGAGCGGGGCATTTCTGTTTTTCGGAAAAGCCCGACGAGTTCAACGGCGCGGTTTTTGCCTTTTTATCGGGAGGTTGACGTATGTTGTTATGTTTTGTTTCGGGGCTTATCTGCGTTTCCTGCTTCGTTCTTTTCGGGCGGAAAACGTTCGCGGTTTTTCAACAATGCGGCTATTCCCCGAAAGAGTTTTTAAAGGCGTATTTCGGCGATTGTCGTCGTGATTTTGTCGGTTTATCGACTTATAGCCTTGTTTTACTCGTGTTATTGCTTGCCGCCGTTCCGCTCGTTTTCGTCGGCGAGGCAGTTTATTTCACCGTGTTTTTCTTTTTCGGACTTATCTTTTCCTGCGTTGTTTTCTGTCGGACGAAAGCGGTGAAAAAGGCGGTTTTAACTAAGAGATATACGAGAATAATAGCGGCGTCCGCAACGGTTTCCTTTCTCGGCGGCTTTTTAATCTCTTGCGCTTTCGTTTCACATCTCGAAATCGACGCGGCGTTTTGTCTTTTGTACTCGTTGCCGCCCTTTTTATCGGCGTTTTTATCTCCCTTGATTCTGACCGTCGGCTTCTATATAATGCTGCCGCTCGACAGGTCGCTTTATATAATTTCAGTAAAAAAGTGTGAAAGAAAACTTGAAAAATATCCCGATTTGATTAAAATCGGGATAACGGGCAGTTACGGCAAGACGAGCGTAAAGAATTTTTTAGAGAAGATGCTTTCGCAAAAGTACGAGGTACTCGCTACGCCGAAATCGTATAATACTCCGCTCGGGATATGCGAGGCGGTTAAAAAACTTGACGAAAGCCACGAAATTTTTATTGCCGAAATGGGCGCGAGACGACGGGGCGATATTAAAACGCTGTGTGAAATCGTTAAACCCGATATAGGAATTATAACGGGAATATGCGCTCAGCACTTGGAGACTTTCGGCAGTCTCGAAAACGTAAAAATGGCGAAAAACGAACTTATAGAGGGACTTCCCGTAAGCGGTCTCGCCGTTTTTTCGTCGGACAGCGAGGGGACGAGAGATCTATACGAGAAGTGCGATATACCTAAAATGCTTGTAGGGGTAAACGGAAAAGAGGTTCGGGCGGCGAACGTAAGAGAGGACGAAAACGGCTTGAAGTTCGATATGATTGCGGAAGGCAAAATTTATTCTGTCGAAAGCGGACTTCACGGCAGGCATAATGCTTCTAACCTCTGTATTGCCGCCGCGGTCGCCTTAAAATCGGGAGTTCCTATCGAAAAAATATTGCTCGCGATAAGAATTATGAAAAATCAGCCGCACAGGCTGACGGTTACGAAAAATGCGGTCGGAATTACGATAATCGACGACGGTTATAACGCGAATGAAAAAAGCGTGGAATCGGCGGTCGAAACTCTTTCGTATTTCGGCGGTCGGAGGTTTGTCGTTACCCCCGGACTTGTCGAAACGGGCGACAAAACCGCGGAGATGAACGAAAGAGTGGGGGCGGTTGTAAGCAAGTACGCCGACGAGATAATCGCCGTCGGAAAAAACGCGAAGTACGTTCTTTCGGGCGTAAAAGGGCGGGCGAAAGGAGTTTTGGTAAACAATCTCAAAGAAGCGGAAGAAGAATTGAAACGGTCGTTGAAGTCGGGCGACGCCGTGTTGTTTTTAAACGACGTTCCCGACAAATACGGGGTGTAAAAATGAAGAATTTGTTGGTAATTTTCGGCGGCGTTTCTTGCGAACACGAAGTTTCCGTGATAACGGGCGTAATGACCGCGAACAGCCTTTCGGCGAAGTATAACGTATATCCGATTTACGTTGACGAACGAGGCGAATGGCATACGGGCGACAATCTCAAAAATCTGAACTGGTATAAAACCAAGGACTTCGATTCGGTCGTAAAAGTTACCGTAAACGCGGGCGACGATACCTTGTATCGCCTTAAAAACGGCAAACTCAAAAAGATATGCAGAGCGGACGCCGCAATCAACTGCTCGCACGGTTTAAACGGCGAGGACGGCACGCTTGCGGGACTTATGAAATTGTCGAATATAGCGTTTGCGTCGCCCGAAATGTTTTCTTCGAGCCTTAGTATGGACAAATATTATACTAAACTCGTGTTGAAAGGGATCGGCGTAGACACGTTGCCTTATGTGAAACTCAACAGAGATAATTACATAAAACGGGGCGAACTCGCGGAGAAATACGTTTCCAAAACGCTTGATTACCCCGTGATAGTAAAGCCTGCGAATTTAGGAAGCAGTATCGGCATTTCGGTTGCGAAAAGCGAAAAAGACTTGAAGAAATCGCTTGAATACGCGTTCAGATACGACGAAAAAGCGATAGTCGAAACCGCGTTGACGAATTTTCGCGAAATTAACTGCGCTTGCGTAAAAGTTTGCGGCAGGTATGTGGTTTCGGAGTGCGAGGAGCCTCGTTTTTCGGGCGATATATTAGGTTTCGACGACAAATACGGCGGCAACCGAGAGGTTGCATTTCCTGCCGAAATCGGCGAGAAATTGTCAAGAAAAATCAAGGAAATTACGGCGTACGTTTACAGAAAACTCGAATTTACGGGCGTTATAAGAATAGACTTTTTGTTAGACGGCGAAAAGATTTACGTCAACGAAATAAATTCCGTTCCGGGGTCGCTCGCATACTATCTGTTTGCCGACGATACTTCGGGTTTTGCGACGATACTTTCGGAAGTGATAGAAGAGAGTATGGAGAAACAAAAATCGAGAAAAGCGAACGAATACGTTTATAAAAGCGGCATATTAAATCTCGATGGGGCGAAGTTGAGAAAGTAGGGGTTAGCCGATAAAAATGTTTCGAGAGTTGTAACCCGATTTCCGCCCTGCGCGTATTATATACAGAGTGATATCTTGCTTTGCAAAGCGATATTATCTGCTGATAAGTTATATCGCCTGTGGTGGTTATATGTAAACCCGCACCCCCTTCGGGGGAAATTCCTCCGTTTAACGGAAGACGTTAAAAAACGATGGGCAACGCTTCCTCCTTCGGGGGAAGTGGCGGCGATAGCCGACGATAGGGGATAGTAAACGTAAATCAGCAAAAAGCAGCAATTTATTGTCCCCTTCCGTCAAATCTTCGCGACAAACCGCTTGATTTGCCACCTTCCCCGAAGGTGACGGCAAGGTCTTTACTCATTTCATTGGGCGAGCATACACCGAAGGTGACGGCAATGTTTATATCCGTTTCATTGGGCGAGCATACTTCGAAGATGAAGTCGAATGGAACAATTATTTGAAAAACATTAAGGGCTGAAAAAAATATAATATTTTTACGGAGGAAAAAATGGGTGATATTGCGGCGGTAATATTCGGACTATCGTTTATTTTCGCAATGACGACTTTGGGTTCGCTTCTCGCGTGTTTCATACCCGAAAGCAAAATGGGGAAATTATTTCCCGTATTAAACGGGTTTTCGGGCGGCGTAATGACTGCCGCGGCGGTATGGTCGCTGATACTTCCTTCGCTCGATATGGGCGGCGAATATGCGGCGTTTAAAACCGCAACGGGGATAGCGGTAGGCGGCGCGTTTATTTTTCTCGTCGGACTAATGTTTCCCGAGGACGAAAACGGCGGTTATAAAAAATTATTCACGGCTATGACGGCGCATAACGTACCCGAGGGAATAGCGGTCGGGTTCGCGTTGGGCGCGGGCGCGATTTCGGGTCAGGGGGCGTACACGGGGCTGTCCGCGGCAATCGGAATAGGGATACAAAACCTTCCCGAGGGCGCGGCTCTGGTTCTGCCTGCGAGGAAGATATACGGTCGAAGAAAATCGTTCTTGCAAGGCGTTATAAGCGGAGCGGTAGAACCGATAAGCGGAATAATCGGTTATTTTGCCGTGAACGCGATGAGGCGATTATTGCCCTATTTAACGGCGTTCTCGGCAGGGGCGATGCTATACGTCGTATTTGCGGAACTATCGCCGAGGAGTGAAAAAGAAGAGGCTTCGTTCTCTGCGGGGTCATTAATCGGCTTTATTCTTATGATGCTCATGGACGTTCTTTTAGGATAGAGTTTTGACCTAAAACGGCATTTTCGAATTTATGTCGGAAATTTTGTCCGATTGCCGTCAAAATTCAATAAAATCATAGTAAAAACGGTTACGACGATTTTGCGTGACCGTTTTATTATTGCTAAATATCTACAACATATCCTTGCTTTCCCCTATGGGGAGAGTGGATTTTGCGAGCAATGCGAGCAAAAGACGAGAGAGGTATTATCTTAAAAAAATCTGCGGGAGTCGTCGTTTTCTCGTTACCAACCTCTATCGTCTTGACTTTCATTTTCATTCCGTCAAGCCACTTTCCCCAAAGGGGAAAGCGAGGAATAGAGATGTTTATAAAAAAGCAAATTAAACCCGCGTCAAAACCGACGCGGGTCTTTTATAAACTTTCGAGAAAATCGTTTAAAAGTGTTTTCTGTTTTTAAAGGTTGTTTCTTTTTGAGTTTTGTCGTAGGGGACGGCGCCCCGACGTCCCCAAATTTCATAAAAATGCGTGCATTTTTATGAATAAGGCGTCCAGATAATTGTTTTAACAGTCTCCTTTCTAATATTTATCAAGCGTTTTAATTAAAGATTGTTGCTTTTCGGACGATAGTTTACGAAACAATATAAGTAGTTTTCTTTCTCGATTCGTTGCGGCAAATATTTTTTTGCCTGCGTTTTTTTCGGCGTTTTTATCGGTTGCTTTTTTAAAATCGCCCCTCGTCGGGAATTCCGAGCAAATCATATAAACTCACGTTATATAACCTCGCAAGTTCTATGAGTTTTTCGTACTCGGGCCTCGAAATGTCGTTTTCCCAATCGCTCACGTTCGATTGATGTATTTTTAACTCTTTTGCGACTTCCTTTTGCGTATAACCGCAGTCGTTGCGGGCTTTTTTAAAGTATTGTCCGTAATTCATTAAAAATATTTTACCAAAAATGTGTATTGCACATTGACAAATATGTGCAATACACATATAATATATGTATGGAGAAATCTCAGAAAAACGAAAAACCGCAAAAAAGACAGATAAAATCGAAAAATAGGGTGACGAAACACGGCGAAGTCTTTACGGGCGAACGCGAAGTAAAGGCTATGTGCGATTTGGTCTCGCAGGAATGTGACCGTATAGACAGTCGCTTTTTAGAACCCGCATGCGGCGACGGCAACTTTTTAGCCGAAATTCTCACCCGAAAACTCGCCACCGTAAAAAAATTATATAAGTCGAACCCTTACGATTACGAACGTTATTCCGTGCTTGCCGTAACGAGCCTTTACGGGGTGGATATTCTCGCCGATAACGTGGAGGAGTGTCGGGAGCGGCTTTTTCGTCTGTGGGATAAAGAGTATAAGTCGATATGCAAAAAGTCCGTAAACGAAGAAACCGAAGAAGCCGTAAAGTACGTTTTTTCAAAAAACATATTATGCGGCAACGCGTTGACTTTAATGCGTGTCGACGAAAATCAGCAAGATACTGGCGAGCCGATTATTTTCCCCGAATGGAGTTTACTCGGAACTAAACTCAAACGCCGCGATTTTCGCCTCGACGTAATGCTTAAAGTAAACGATAAACCGAAAGGCGGACAGCCGTCGCTTTTCGATATTCCCGAAGAAATACGGCGGTATATATCGATTAACCCGACGACTAACGAATATATGGCGGAGCCGATACGGGAATATCCGATAGTACATTACAGGAGAGTGACGGGGCTATGAACGATACGTTTTTAGAAAATATTTACAAAAATAAAACCTTGCATACGCCCGACGTTTTGTTATGCCTTGCGAATTTATCTAACGACGAAGTATTCACGCCGCCAGATGTTGCGAACAAAATGCTCGACCTGTTGCCGCAGGAACTTTTTTCCGACCCGAACGCGAAATTTTTAGACCCTGCGTGTAAAACGGGCGTGTTTTTACGAGAAATCGCGAAAAGACTGATAGCGGGCTTAGCGGATAAAATTCCCGACTTGCAAACGAGAATAGACCATATATTTCACAATCAACTGTACGGAATAGCGATAACCGAACTTACGGGTTTATTGTCGCGGCGAAGCGTGTATTGCAGTAAAAGTCCGAACGGAAAATACTCGGTTTCGAGGTTTGACACGGATGAGGGGAATATACGATACCGCCGAGTAAATCACGAATTTATAAACGGCAAATGCCGCTATTGCGGAGCGAACACGACCTATGACCGCGGCGAGGAATTAGAGACTCACGCTTATGAATTTATACACACGACGAACGCGGAGCAGATATTTAATATGAAATTTGACGTAATAATTTCCAACCCACCCTATCAACTATCCGACGGCGGCGCTCAGGCGAGTGCGAGACCTATTTATCAGAAATTTGTAGAGGCGGCAAAAAAATTAAAACCTCGTTATTTAAGTATGATTATTCCCGCTAGGTGGATGACCGGCGGTAAAGGTCTTGACGATTTTCGCAATGAGACGATAAACGACAAACATTTTACCGTTTTACACGATTTTGCAAATGCCGAAGATTGTTTCAACGGCGTAGATATAAAAGGTGGCGTGTGTTATTTTTTATGGGAAAGAGACAACGAAAAAAAATGTGATATTTACAGGCACGACAATAACGGTACAATTTATTCCAAACGCTACTTAGTTGAGAGTAATGACGATGTATTTATTCGTTATCCGCAACTTGTATCAATCAAACATAAAGTTTGGAAAAGTAAAGCGACTTCTTTTGAAACGATTGTATCTGCGAGGAAACCTTACGGACTCGCAAGCGATTTCTTCGTAAATCCTGCAAAGTTCGGTTTGCCGCCCGTCTATGATAAACCCATTTCCGACGGGTATAGCATTTTAGGTCTTGCAACGTTAAAAAGAATTGTGAAATATATACCGAAAGACTATCCGTTGCCGAAAAAAGACGGAATCGACAAGTATAAATTGTTTATAACAAATAGTTACGGTTGCGGCGAAATCGGTGAAGGTCCGGCTACGCCGGTCCTGGCTACGCCGGTCCTGGCTACGCCGGGAGAATTGTGTACCGAAACATTTTTGGAAATAGGAAATTTCGACACTCGCATAGAAGCCGAGAACGCTATGTCTTATTTAAAAACGAAGTTTTTCAGATGCTTGGTAGGCATAAGAAAGCAAACGCAACACGCAACTAAGCAGGTTTATCATTACGTTCCTATGCAAGATTTTTCAAAACCGTGGACTGACAAAGAATTGTATAAAAAGTACAATTTATCGCAAGAAGAAGTAGATTTTATCGAAAGTATGATTAAACCTATGGAGTAATATAGAATGGCAAATAATATAAGTCTTTCCGATATTTTAAGTAATCGCCCCGACTTTACGCCTACTATTTACGGCTATATTCTTCCCGACGTCAAGGATCACGACGGATATATAAAAATAGGCTATACCGAGCGTAAATCGGTCGAAAATCGTATAAAAGAACAGTTGCATACCGCCGCAATAGGCTTTAAAATCGTGTTCAAAGAGTCCGCTATGCGTTCCGACGGAACGTGTTTCACGGATAAGGACGTTCACAGACTTTTAAGACGTAAGGGTTACAGACAATTCAACGAGGGCGAGGATAAAAACGAGTGGTTTAACTGTTCCGTGAGCGACGCGTTGACCGCTATCGAGGAAGTCAGGACGGGAAAAAGATTCGAGGGCAATCGCTCGTGGAATTTTACCATGCGAAACGAGCAGAAGTCCGCGGTTGAAATGACGAAAGCCTATTTCGACCGTTCAAAAAAGGAAGAGCCGACTAAGCCCCCGAAATTTTTGTGGAACGCAAAAATGCGTTTCGGAAAAACTTTCGCTACCTACGAACTATGCAGGGAAATGGGGTTTACGAGAATACTCGTCCTCACTTTTAAACCTGCCGTCGAATCGGCGTGGCATGAAGATATTACGCGGCACGTCGATTTTAAAGGTTGGCAATTCGTCAGCAACAAAGAGGCGAAATTCGATACTAAAAAACTCGACGAGCAGTTCGAAAGTTGCGATAAAAACGCCCCTATCGTGGTATTCGGTTCTTTTCAGGACTTACTCGGTACGAACGACGGCGGCGGCATAAAGGCTAAAAACGAGTTTATACATACGACGAATTGGGATATAGTCGTGTTCGACGAATATCACTACGGCGCGTGGCGTGAAAACGCAAGAAATCTGTTTGAGAAATTCGACGAGGAAAACGACGATTTCGACCTTGAAAAGTATCAGAAGGAAGAGGCTGGAAACGCTATGAACGAGTCGTTTTTGCCTATCACCTCAGGGTATTATCTATATCTTTCGGGAACGCCTTTCCGCGCTCTTAACTCGGGTGAATTTTTAGAAGATCAAATATTTAATTGGACGTACTCGGACGAGCAGTCGGCAAAAGAAAAATGGGATAATTCCTTGGGCGAAAACCCGTACGTTGCGCTTCCGAAAATGGTGATGCTCACCTATAAGGTGCCCGATTCCATTACGGCGAACGCCGCCATAAACGAGGGGTACGACGAGTTCGATATAAACGAGTTTTTCAAAGCCGAGCCGAAAGAAAAGGGCAAAGCGGAAACTTCGGAATTTGTCTACGAGGACGACGTGCAGAAGTGGCTCAGAATGATTCAGGGCAACTATATGCCTGCGGACGGCTTGAAACTCGGCGCGGAGCGACCGCCTATGCCCTTTTCGGACGTTACTTTGCAAAGCGTTTTGTCGCATACCCTGTGGTTTTTGCCGAACGTTGCAAGTTGTTACGCTATGTCTAATTTGTTGCGCAAAAAGCAGAACAACTTTTTCGACGACTACAAAATTATCGTCTGCGCGGGAACGAAAGCGGGCGTAGGTATAGAGGCTTTAACGCCCGTATTAAACGCCATGGGCGACCCGCTCAAAACGAAAACGATAACTCTCTCTTGCGGAAAACTTACGACGGGCGTTACCGTTCGTCCGTGGTCGGGCGTATTTATGCTGCGGAATTTAAAGTCGCCCGAAACGTATTTTCAGACGGTGTTCAGGGTTCAGTCGCCATGGGAGATAATAAACGATAATGGCGATAGGGAAGTTATAAAGAAAGAGTGCTATATTTTCGACTTCGCCTTGGAACGCGCTCTCGAACAGATTTCCGATTATTCGTGCCGATTAAAGGTGGACGATACAAGCCCCGAACAGAAAGTCGCGGAATTTATCGCGTTTTTGCCTGTGCTTGCATTCGACGGATCGTCGATGAACGTAATAAACGCGCAGGACATACTCGATATTACTTACGCGGGGACTTCGGCGACTTTGCTTGCAAAACGGTGGCAGACTGCGCTTCTCGTTCACGTTGACAACGATACGCTTAATAAGTTGAAAAGAAGCCCCGAGGCGTTGGACGCGCTTATGCGGATAGAGGGTTTCCGCTCGTTAAACGACGAAATTCAGACGATAATAAATCGCTCGGAAAAGGTTAAAAAACTCAAAAAGGAAAAGGGCGACGAATTGTCTGCGGCAGAGAAAAAGGAACTCACGGCAGAGGAAAAAGAGGCGAAATCGTTAAGGAAAAAGGTGCAGGAAAACCTCTTAAAACTCGCGGCGAGAATACCCGCGTTTATGTACCTTACAGACTACCGCGAACAGACGATAAAAGACGTCATAACGCAGATAGAACCCGAACTTTTCAAAAAGGTCACGGGGCTTACGGTAAAAGATTTCGACACGCTCTGTTCGATAGGACTTTTCGACTCGGAAAAGATGAATCAAGGAATATTCGGGTTTAGAAAGTACGAAAATTCGAGTTTGTCGTATACGGGAATAGATAAGCACGACGGCGAATCGGTCGGCGGTTGGGACACGGTGTTACGCCGCGAGGAATACGAGACTTTATACGGAAGGTAAAATATATAGGTTTGTCGCTATTAAAATACATGGTTCAGCCGCAGTCCGTCGCGTTTAAAACGCGGCGGACTGCGGCTGAATTTTGGTTTAGGGTTTTGCAGGGAAGTTATATTTTGCTTCGCAAAGTGATATTGCTACCGCAGTTATATTTGCCTTGCGGCAAGAGTTGAGCGAAGTCGTAGGGGACGGCGCCCCGACGTCCCGAATAACGGAAACGAAAAAATCGTATCGTAAGGTGGAATTTGCTTAGCAACAAGTCGATTTACGACCGCAATAAAATAAAAATAACGTGAAAATTGTGAAAATGACAAAATTTTTCGATTATTTTTATAAATGACTTGATTTAAAGCCGAAAAAAATATACAATAAAGAAAAAACGCGATAAACGCGGATAGCCGAGAGAAAATAAAATCTCTTTCGGCTAAGCAGGAGAGAGAAATGTTTTCTATTTTTAATCTGTTGAGCAGCGCCGGCGCGTCGGGCGATACGACTACGACGAACGGTAAAGGCTGGATAATGTGGATCATTATCGGCGTAGTCCTCGTAGGTATGCTTGTTATGAACTTTTTCAGCAATAAAAAGAGACGCGAGCAGATGGAAGCCGAAAAGGAAAAGAGAAACGCCATTCGCCCCGGCTTTAAGGTAATGACGATAGGCGGCATAGTCGGAACGGTCGTAGCGGTTGACGACGACGCCAACACTTTCGTATTACAGACGGGAACGGACGAAGTTCCGAACTATATCAAGTTCGATAAAGTCGCAATTTACAGTTCCGAAGACCCGAACGCTACCGTAGAATCGGAAGAAGAAGCGACGGAAAAGGGTGAAGAGGCTAAAAAAGCCGAAGAAGATTTCTCGGATTCGGCGGAAACGAACGCAGAAACCCCCGAAAACCCCGCGGAAGTCGAAAAGGCGACCGACGAAGCGGTAAAGGAAGAAGCGGAAGAGAAGAAAGAAGGCGGTAATTCGTCCGACAATATCTGAAAATCAGAATAAATAAACAGACCTTCGCATAGAAAGTAATGCGGAGGTTTTTTTATGGAAAAAATACAATCGGACGGAATGCTTTGGCAAATTATAAGGGGCGTTATAACGACGGTTGCCATAACGCTTGTGTGCGTACTCGTGTTCGCATTCGTTTTAAGCGTAACGAATTTAGGCGACGGAGTTGTTAAACCCGTAAATCAATTCATTAAACTTTTGTCGATTTTCGGAGGCGCGATGTTCTCTATAAAAGGCGAAAAAGGGTTCGTTAAAGGACTTATAACGGGACTTGTTTCGACCATTGCTTCTTTTTTGATATTCGGGCTTATAGGCGGCGGACTTAATTTCGGACTCGGTCTTTTGATAGATTTCGTCTGCGGCGGCGTGATGGGCGGTCTGTCGGGCGCGATTGCGGTAAACGTGAAAAAATAATCCTCGGGAGAAGTTAAACCCGAATTAAACCCGCTTTAAACCTCGGGCGGTTTGCTTTTATTTGGTAAAAAATTAAAAAAATACTCATTTTGTCGCTAAAATTATTGACTTATATTCCTTTAAAGTATATAATTATATGGTATTCTTGTCCGAATAGTACGCGGCTGCGCAGCCCCGATACAATCGGACAGCAACGTGCTAATCACATAAGGTAAACAGGAGGCAATAATGAGTAAGGCTAAATCAATAGTGATTCTTACCGTTTTAGCGATACTTATTGCGTTCTTCGGAGTGGCGAGTTTCGTTACTTTCCCGATCGGAAAGTACGACTATAAGTCCATTTTCGGGGCAATCAGCAAGGGTATCGATCTCGAGGGCGGCTACTATGCCGTTTTAACGCCCGCCGAGGGCGAATCCGCGTCTGCGGAAGATATCGACGCCGTTATCGAAACGCTCAGAAAGAGACTTGACGACAACGGATACACCGAAGCGACCATCGAAAGACAGGACAGCGGTCTCAGAGTTGAAATACCCAACGTAGACGACCCCGACAGTTTGATGAAACTTATCGGCGATCAGGGCGAACTTCAATTCAGAGATTCCAAAGGCGACGTAAAACTTACGGGAGACCACATAAAAAACGCTCAGGCGGGATACGATCAGGACGGAAACGCGATAGTTCAACTCGAGTTTACGAGCGAGGGTTCCGACCTTTTTGCGGCGGCTACGAAAGCGATTGCCGCTAAGGAAAACGGAGTAGACAACAAACTTTCCATCTACCTTGGCGATACGCTCGTTTCTTCTCCGACGGTTGAAAGTCAGATAGTAAGCGCTACCGCGCAGATAACGGGTATCGGTAATTACGACACCGCTAAAACAATGGCTTCGGTCATAAAGAGCGGTTCGCTTCGCGTTCAGTTCAAGATAAGCGAATCCAAGCCGATAAGCGCGTCCATGGGCGAAAACGTTCTCGGAAAAGCGATGATGGCTGCGGGCATAGGTCTTCTCATAATTTTCGTAATAATGATTCTTATGTACAGAGGAATGGGCGGCGCGGCTTCTATCGCGCTTATGATATACGTTCTTTTGTACGTAGGCATACTCGCTATATTCCCCGGCGTACAACTTACTTTCCCCGGTATTGCGGGTATCATACTTTCGATAGGTATGGCGGTTGACGCGAACGTAGTTATATTCGAGAGAATTAAGGACGAATACGCTTCGAACGATATGAAGACTATCGAGTCGGCGGTAAAAGGCGGCTACAAACGCGCGGTCGTAACGGTTCTGGACTCCAACGTAACGACTTTGATGGCTGCGGCTGTTCTTTGGATATTCTGTTCGGGAGCAATCAAAGGCTTCGCGATTACGTTGTTCCTCGGTACCGCTATTTCGCTCGTTACTTCTATATTCGTAACGAGATGGATAATGTATCTTTTCAAACCCTTCGGCGGCGAAGCGGAAGGCGTTGCGAAACTTTACAATCTTAGAAGGGGTAACGACTGATGAATAAGTTGAAGAATAAAAATTTGAAGATAGTACAGAAATTCGTTATTTTCCTTGTTATAGCCTTTTTGGTAATCGCCGCGGGCGCGGCAATGATGATTGTCAAGGGCATGAACCTCGGCGTAGAGTTTAAAGGCGGTATGACCATCAGCGTAGAAGTTGAAGGCGTTTCGATAAGCAACGAAAAAGAATTTGAAGACGAAGTAAATACGCTTCTTAAAAACGGAGTTACGATTAACGGCGAGACCGTAAAGTTCAACCCGTCGGGTACCGTTCAGAAATCGGGCGATAACGAGTACGAATTCAGAGTTGACAGAGACGCAGTCGGCTCGACGAGCGGCAAAATCGACCTCAGTAATATGGAAGCGACAATGACAACCGCGCAGCAGGAGGCTTACAGAAAGCAGGACGGAGATTTTGCGAAGGCTATTCAGTCTAAAGTTTCGGAATACGTTACGAGCAAAAATCCGCAGGCGACCAACGTTACGATAACGGTAAAGCCGTCCACAATGGGTAACGACGTTATGAAAGCGACGCTCAGAAACGCTATAATAGCGGTTTCGGTCGCGGTTGTGGTAATACTTGCGTATATCGCGATAAGGTTCACTTTAGTCTCGGGCGTTGCGGCGGTTCTCGCGCTTTTGCACGACGTACTCGTAATGACCGCGCTCACAACTATTTTCCAAATACCCGTAAACTCGACTTTCATTGCGGCTGTAATAACCATTATCGGTTATTCGATAAACGCGACGATAGTAATATTCGACCGTATCAGAGAACTCGAAAAGACCCCGTCGGCTCCGCTTGACGACAAGGATCTTGCGAATAAGGCGATTGCAAACACGTTGACCCGTTCGCTTCTCACTACGCTTACGACTTTGGTAATGATAGTGAGCCTTGCGATTTTCGGAAACTCGACGATAAGAGAATTTGCGTTGCCGATAATCTTCGGACTTATCGCGGGAACGTATTCGTCGGTTCTTCTCTCGGCTTCGACCTGGGTATATCTCAGAAAGTTGTTTAAGCAGAGCAACAAGAGACCGGCTGTAAAAGTTAAGAAAATAGAAAATACCGCGACGGAAGCGGAAGGAATTTAAAATCTGAAAGAGACGGGCGGACAAGTTTCCGCCCGTTTTTAATTTCTCGGTACGCTATAATGATAAAGAAGAGAAACGCGCCGAAAGGCTATGACAATTTAATAAAAGAAATATCGGCTCGTTTCGACGCGTCGGAAAGGTTTTCCGCGCTGCTCGTATCGAGAGGCGTAACCGACCTCGAAAAAGCGGAAGCGTTCCTTTATCCGAACAAAAAGCATCTTCACGACCCTTTTTTATTGGACGGTATGAAAGAGGCGACCGAAAGACTTTTGGAGGCTAAAAATAACGGCGAAACGGTCGTTATTTACGGCGATTACGACGCGGATGGAATATCCGCCGTCACCGTGCTTTACAAGGGGTTGAAAGATTTCGGCATAAACGCTTACGCGGTAATTCCCGAGCGTGAAAACGGCTACGGACTAACCGAAGGCGTTTTGGAAAGCGTTTTGGACGAGTATTGCCCCGATTTAATCGTAACGGTAGACTGCGGCATATCCTCTCACGACGAGATTGAAAACCTTAAAGACTTAGGCGTTGACGTAATAGTCACCGACCACCACGAACTTCCCGAAGTTATCCCCGAGTGTACCGTTATAAATTGCAAGAAAAAAGGGAATTATCCGTTTGACGGACTTTGCGGCGCGGGCGTCGCGTATAAACTCGTGAGGGCTTTAACGGGCGAGAACGCCGATAAATACCTCGATATCGTTACCGTCGCTACAATAGCGGACAGTATGCCTATTACGGACGAAAACAGGGTAATCGTTTCCGAAGGACTTAAACTTATAAAATCGGGCAGATGTTCAAAGGCGATTAGGGCGTTAATCGACGTCGGAGGTCTGAAAGAAATAACCTCGACGTCGCTCGCTTACGGCATTGCCCCGAGGGTGAACGCGGCGGGCAGAATGGGCGACGCTTATTCGGCTCTTGCGGCGTTTATGTCCGAAGATAACTACGAAATCAAACTTCTTGCCGCTAAGTTGAACGACTATAACGTAAAAAGGCAGTCTGAATGCGAAGCCCTCTATGAGGAAGCGAAGAAAAAGATAAAGGACAAGCCGTATTCCGCAAGGGTGATAATGCTCGCCGATAAAAACTGGCGATCGGGCGTTATAGGAATCGTTGCGGCGAGGCTTGCCGAAGAGTATTCGAGACCGACTATTCTGTTCTGCGAAAAAGACGGCGTTTTGAGAGGGAGCGCGAGGTCGGTTGACGGCATAAACCTTTATAAGGCGATTTCGACCGCGGCAGACCTTACCGAAACTTTCGGCGGTCATTCGCAGGCTGCGGGCGTGAGCGTAAAAAAGGAAAATATAGAGGAGTTCGAGCGCAGAGTCAACGATTATCTCGTTGAAAATTACGATTCGTCGGCGTTTTATAAGGATATAACGGTAGACGGTTACGCGGACGAAAAATTCGACATCTCGTTCGCGAGGGAACTCGAAAGGCTCGAACCTTGCGGAACGGGCAACCCGAAACCGCTGTTCGCGGTCGAGTTCTGCGAAGCGGGAGCGACCCCCATAAAATACGGCTCGTCGCACGTTTCATTTTCCGTATCGAGCCTCGATTACCTCTACTTCGGCGGTTACGACGATTTGAGGCTTCTGAACGCGCCTAACAAGAAAACTGCGATATTCGAGCCGAATATATCCGAGTTTAACGGCAGAACGACTTTAAAGGGTTATATAAGGGGAGTTTACACCTCTTTCGACGACGGAGAGGAAGCGAAAATAGCGTTGTTTGAAAATCAACTGAGAGCCGACGAAGAGAGTACTAATTATATCGAGATAAACTCGGCGACCGCTCAGAAAATGATTGACGAGGCGATAAAAGAGGTCTACGGAACGTTATTCGTCGTAGACGATTTATCCGTCGCGGCGAAATATACGGGTCTCGATAAGTTCGACGAGTGCGTGCTTAAAAAGACTACGAAAGGCAATTTAAACACCGTTTGTTACGGTTTTATCCCGAGCGAAATCGGCGACTACGAAAGGGTTGTATTTTTGGATAAACCCCTCTATATGCCGATTATCGAGGCAAAAACCTATGTAAACACCGAGTATAGGGGCTTTGATTTTACAAGGGTCACGACGGACAGAAATACGCTTATCGGAATATATTTGAAATTGAAGGAATTGCATTGCGGCTTCGCTTCGGCTTGCGATGCAATGAGAAAAACGTCGTTTAACGCGACAAGAGAAGAAGTTTCGTTCGCGATAAGGGTCTTTTACGAACTGAAACTTTTGACATACAAAGGCGGTCACTTTTTCGTCGAGAGCGGTAAAAAATGCGACCTTAATCAATCGAAAATTTACGTCAGGGTAAAAGAATGTACGACGAAATACTGAAAAGCATAGCGAAATATCCTGTAAGCGAGCAGGAAGTATTAAGCAAAGCGTTTTATTACGCAAAAAAGGCGCACGAAGGTCAGAAACGGGCTTCGGGCGAAGAATATTTTACGCACCCCGTGGCGGTTGCGCAGATTCTCATCGACCTCGGTATGGATTATCATAGCGTGGCGGCTTCCTTTTTGCATGACGTAATCGAAGATACGCCCGTTTCCGAGGGCGATATAAAGGAAGAATTCGGCGAGGAAATTCTCGAACTCGTCGTAGGAGTAACGAAACTCGACAAAATCGAATTTAAGAGTCAGGAAGAGGAGCAGGCGGAAAATTTCAAGAAAATTTTCGTCTCGATGGCTAAGGATATAAGGGTGATCATTATCAAGTTAGCCGACAGACTTCACAATATGCGTTCGCTCAACTTCCTTTCGCACGAACGGCAACTCAGAATGGCTCGCGAAACGCTCGATATTTACGCGCCGCTTGCCGGCAGGCTCGGTATTTCGCAAATCAAATGCGAACTCGAAGATCTGTGTCTTAAATACCTCGATCCCGACGCTTACGAGTTTTTATCTGTCAATATCAACAGCGAAATAAGCGAAAGACAGGAGTTCGTAAATTACGCCGTAAACGAGATAAAGAAAATTTTAGCCGAATCGGAAATCGAGGGCGAGGTTTTCGGCAGGACGAAGCATTTTTACAGCATTTATAAAAAAATGAAGCGTCAAAACAAGACGCTCGACCAGATTTACGACCTTACAGCCGTAAGAATAATCGTCGATACGATAGATCAATGTTACGAACTTCTCGGCAAAATTCATAAGCAGTGGAAGCCTATCCCCGGCAGAATCAAAGACTATATCGCGATGCCGAAAGAGAATATGTACCAAAGTCTGCACACCACGGTCGTTACGGATATAGGCAAGATATTCGAAATTCAGATCAGAACGAAAGAGATGAACCGCACAGCCGAATACGGTATTGCGGCGCATTGGAAATATAAAGAAAACAAAGAAAATACCGACGCTTTCGACAAGAGGCTGAGTTGGATAAGAGAAGTTATGGAATGGCAAGGCGGGCTTAACAACTCTACCGAATTCCTCGAAAGTTTAAAGGGCGACGTCTACAACAGCGAGGTGCTTGTTTTCACCCCCAAAGGCGAGGTTATAAGCCTTGTTAAGGACGCAACGCCTATCGACTACGCGTACAGAATTCATACCGAAGTCGGAAACAAGTGCGTAGGCGCGAAAGTAAACGGCAAAATGGTTCCGCTCAACACTACTTTGCATGTCGGCGACGTAGTCGAGATAATTACTTCCAAACTCTCGAAAGGTCCGTCGTGGGACTGGCTCAGAATAGCGAAATCGTCGGGCGCAAAAGCAAAAATCAAGGCGTTCTATAAAAAGGCGATGCAAGTCGACAACGAGAAACTCGGTCGGAGTATGCTGGAAGCGGAGGCGAAAAACAGAGGCTACGTTTTCGGTGAACTTTTGAACCCCGTCAGTTTCGAGAGGGTCAGCGGGAGACTTTCCGTTTCAACTCCCGAGGAAATGTACGCGGCGGTCGGTTGCGGAGCAATCGGCGTAAATCAGGTTCTTTTAAAACTTATCGACTTTTATAAAAAGGAACTTCCGAAGCCTGAAAAAATCGCCGAGAGCAAGGTTAAAAAGGCTTCCGAAAATGTCGGCGGCGTAAAGATAAAGGGTATGGACGGACTTCTCGTGAGATTTGCGGGCTGTTGTAATCCCGTTCCGGGCGACGAAATAGTCGGTTTCGTATCGAGGGGCAGAGGCGTTACGGTTCACCGCAGGGACTGTCCGAATATGAAAAACGAAGACCCCGAGAGACTGCTCGAAGCCGAATGGACGAACGACAGCGGTTCTTACAGCGTGTCCGTAAAAGTTACGGGCGGCGAGGACGCTCCGATACTCGTATGCGTTTCGAACGCTTGTACCGAACTCGGCTTGACTATAGTTTCCGTCAACGGAAGAATAGACGTTAAAAATCACCAATCCATAGTCGATTTTACCATAAAATTGAACAAAAAGGGCGATCTCGATCAACTCATAAACAAAGTAAAACAAAATACCTGCATAGCGGATATTTACAGGACGGTAACGTGATAAAAATTATAAAAAAAGTAGTAGGTCCGCTCGACGCAAACTGCTATACGATAATAGACGATGAAACGAAAGATTGCCTGATAATCGACCCCGGCGCGGACTTTTCGAGTGTGTTCAACCTTGCGACCGTCAAAAATCTGTCGGTTAAAGGGGTGCTTTTAACGCACGGGCATTTCGACCACGCCGCGAGCGGATACCTCGCGAGAGAGAACGAAATAAAGGTCTATATTTCGGAGGGCGACGCCTATATGCTGTCCTCTCGGGATAACCTCGCTTCGAGGTTCGGACTTTCGTACCCTTTTTACACGGCCGACGAAACTTTCGGAAACGGCGAACTTCAATTCGGCAGTATAAAAGTCAAAACGATATTGACCCCGGGGCATACGAAAGGTTCGGCGTGTTTTATAATCGACGACAAACTTTTCTCGGGCGACACCCTTTTCAAAGATGATTTCGGCAACTACAATTTTCCGACGGGAAGTCTGGTCGATTTAAAAAATTCGCTTAAAAACGTACTGTTCAAACTTGACGGCGATTACGTCGTTTACACGGGTCACGGCGACAAAACCACCCTTAACGCGGAAAGGAAGAATAATTACATAAATGAATATCAGGACTGACGCAGAGTGGCTCGAAGCGGAATTTATCGAAGAAAGCAAATTTTTCAGGATAAGCGAACGGGATATAGAAGTCACGCATACCGCAAGGCAGGACAACGGGATTTTTATAAACGAACTTACCGTTGACGGGAAAAAGTACGAATATAGCGACGCTCACGCCTACTCGAACGAGTTGGAACGCAAGAGGTATTTCAGAAGATACGCGAAACTTTCGCTTTACAGGGCGTTATCCGATTATTCGGGCGAAAAACTCGAATGGGGAGCGTTGACGGGGATAAGACCCGTGAAATTTGCGTATTCCGAGGGCGAAAACTGGCGTGAAACGATGAAAAACGAGATGTTCGTTTCGGATAACAAAATCGAAATGGTCGCCCGCATAATGGAAATGCAAAAGGGAATATACGAGATAAAGGAGGGCAACGCCGACTTTTTCGTAGGTATTCCGTTCTGTCCGTCGAGATGTCTGTATTGTTCGTTCGTTTCTAACGAAATCGGAAAAGAAAAGCAGTTGGACGGGTACGTCGAAGCCCTTTGCAAAGAAATAGAAGCGACTAAAAAATACGTCAAAAATCTCCGTTCGGTATACGTCGGAGGCGGTACTCCCGTGTCGTTGCCGCTCGATAAGTTGGACAAAATACTTACGGCGATAGGAAAACCCGAGACCGAGTACACGGTCGAAGCGGGCAGACCCGACTGTATAACCGAGGAGACTTTACAACTTCTTAAAAAACACGGCGTTACGAGAATTTGCGTAAATCCGCAGACTTTTAACGACAAAACGCTTAAAATAATAGGCAGAAAACACACCGCCGAGGATATAATCGAAAAATACGGACTTGCGAAAAAATACGGGTTCGACGTGAATATGGACTTAATCGCAGGGCTTCCCGACGAGTCGTTCGAGGACTTTAAGCGTAGTATAGACGCGGCTGTTTTGCTTTCGCCCGACAATATCACCGTACATACGTTGTCCTTGAAAAAGGGGAGCATTTTAAAGGAAAAAGTCGATAGACTTCCCGAGGGCGAAATCGACAAAATGATAAATTACTCAGCCTATAAGTTGATTAACGAGGGTTACGAGCCGTATTATATGTACAGACAGAAGTATATGGCGGGTAATTTGGAGAACACGGGTTACGCGAAAAAGGGCAAGGCTTGCGTGTACAATATCGACGTTATGGAAGAGATTTCGGACAACCCCGCGTGCGGCGCGAACGCGGTATCCAAGAGGTTTTTCCCGAGCGAGGACAGGATTACGAGATACGGTTCGCCAAAAGACATAGCGACCTATATCGCAAAAATAGACAAGATAATTTCCGACAAAGAGGAATTTTTCGGATAATCGAGGAAAAAGGCTAAAAAACGTTTGCTTTTTTCGCTTGTATATGATAATATTGTAATGTGCTTGCGACGCAGTAATGCGAATACTCGACGCTTTGGCTTCGCCGCATAGCGAATAATTTCCATTCAGGAGGATAAACAATATGGAAAAAGAAAAGAAATCGGCAATTATCGAAGAGTTCAAGAGACACGACGGCGACACGGGTTCCGCGGAAGTTCAGATCGCTCTTTTGACTGAGAGAATCAATCACTTGAACGAGCATCTTAAACTCAACAACAACGATAAACATTCTCGTCGCGGACTTCTCAAAATGGTAGGTCGCAGAAAGGGAATGCTCGATTATCTTAAATCTGTGGACATCGAAAAGTACAGAGAGATAATAGCGAAACTCGGTCTCAGAAAGTAAGACCAAAGCAGGGAGTATGCCATACTCCCTTTTTTGCTATTTAGTACGTCCATAACGACCCCGAATCGTCGGGGTCAAAAAACGTAAGCGTCGTTCCGAAAAACGGAACGTTCCTTGAACTTGCGATGAGTTTGTCGCGGGTTATAAAATCAGAGAAAGGAGAACAAAATGTTAGAAAATCACAAAGTTTTCAAAACTACGATAGGCGGCAGAGAAGTCAGCGTTGACGTCGGCAAGTACGCTCAGCAGGCTAACGGCTCGTGTATCGTAAGATGCGGAGAAACGGTTGTAATGGTAAACGTTACCATGGCGACCGAACCGAGACCGGGAATGGATTTCTTCCCCCTTTCGGTAGACTATGAAGAGAAGATGTATTCGGTCGGAAAAATTCCGGGCGGATTCAAAAAGAGAGAGGGAAGAGCGAGCGATAAGGCGATTTTGGTATCGAGACTTATCGACAGACCTATAAGACCTCTTTTCCCGAAGGGACTTTTCAACGACGTAACCGTCGTCGCTACCGCCCTTTCGGTAGATCCCGACATCGCTCCCGAACCGCTCGCAATGCTCGGCAGTTCGATCGCGATAAGCATTTCGGATATTCCGTGGGCAGGACCTACGGGATCGGTAGTAGTCGGAATGGTTGACGGCAAGTACGTTATCAACCCGACGGTTGCTCAGAAAGAGAAGAGCGTTCTCGCCCTTAACCTCGCAGGCACGAAAGACGCCATAATGATGGTCGAAGCGGGCGCGAAAGAGGTAGACGACGAAGTAATGGTCGGAGCGATACTTTTCGGACACGAAGAAATCAAAAAGCAGTGCGCGTTCATCGAAGGCATCGTAGCCGAGTGCGGAAAGAAGAAACTCGAAATGGAACTCTATCACGTTCCCGAGGATCTCGACGCGGCTGTAAGAGCGTACGCGAGCGAAAAACTCGACTATGCTTTGGACACCTTCGACAGATTTGAAAGACAGGCTCGTCAGGACGAGGTGGAAAGAGACGTTCTCGAACACTTCGCGGACGTTTATCCCGATATGGCGAGAGAACTCAAAGATTCTCTCTATTACATCACGAAAGAAAAGGTAAGAGCGAAGATAACCAACCTCGGCGTAAGACCCGACGGAAGAAGCCTTACCGAAATCAGACCTATCTGGTGCGAACACGGAATACTTCCGAGAGTACACGGCAGCGGCGTATTCACGAGAGGTATGACTCAGGTTATGACCACCTGTACTTTGGGAACTATCTCCGAAGTTCAGAAACTCGAAGGTCTCGACAACGAAGAATACAAGAGATATATTCACCATTACAATATGCCCGGTTACGCTTCGGGCGAGGCTAAGCCTTTAAGAAGCCCCGGAAGAAGAGAAATCGGGCACGGCGCGTTGGCTGAAAGGGCGTTGGAACCCGTTATTCCGTCCGAGGACGAATTCCCGTACGCTATAAGGCTCGTTTCCGAAGTTTTGTCGTCCAACGGCTCGACTTCGCAGGCTTCGGTCTGCGGTTCGACCCTCGCTCTTATGGACGCGGGCGTTCCCATCAAGGCTCCCGTAGCGGGCATCGCAATGGGTCTTATCAAGGATACCGAGAGCGGCAAAATCAGCGTTCTTTCGGATATTCAGGGCTTAGAGGACTTCCTCGGCGATATGGACTTCAAGGTAGCGGGTACCGCTAAGGGTATCACGGCTATCCAGATGGATATAAAGATTAAGGGTATCAGCGAAGAAATTTTGAGAAAGGCGATCAAGCAGGCTAACGAGGGCAGACATTTCATACTCGGCAAAATGCTCGAATGTATTCCCGCTCCGAACCCGAATCTTTCCAAGTACGCTCCCAAGATTATTTCGTTCAATATCGACACCGATAAAATCAAAGACGTCATCGGTAGCGGCGGAAAGACTATTAACAAGATTATCGACGAGACGGGCGTTAAGATCGACATCGACGATAACGGTAAGGTTTGCATAGCGACCTACGGCGAAGACCTCTCGATGGCGGAAAAAGCCAAAGCGATGGTTATGTCGATAGCGAGAGACCCCGAAGTCGGCGATATGTTTATTTCGACGGTTGTAAGAATACTTCCGAAGGTCGGCGCGTTCTGCGAACTTGCTCCCGGAAAAGACGGTATGATTCATATTTCCAAGATGAGCGATAAGAGAATCAACTCCGTTGACGAAGTTCTCGCGATAGGCGACGCCGTAAAAGTCGAGATTATAAAAATCGGCGAAAAGGGTATCGACCTTAAACTTCTTGAAAAAATCGAACAAGAATAATATTTGTTAAAATTACAATAGGGCTGCCGTTTACAACAGGATATTCGTCCCGTTTAAGGGCAGCCTTATTTGTTTGCGGAGAGTATATGAGTTTTATAGACGTAGTTCTTATAACCGTCATAGGAATAATCGAAGGCATAACCGAATGGCTTCCCGTATCGAGTACGGGACACATGATGATTTTCGAGCATTTCTTTACCCGTTTTTTCAGCGCGGACTTTAAGGTCGTTTTTGAAAACGGTTTCAAGGATATGTTCGATTATCTCATTCAACTCGGCGCGATAATAGCGGTCGTGGTTGTGTTCTGGAAAAAGATATTCCCATTCGGGACGGAAAAACGCGAAGTTACCGAAAACGGAGCGACGGTTTTAAAAACGAAGATCGTGTCGAAGATAGAAATATGGAAAATGTGGCTCAAAGTCGTAATCGCTTGCGTTCCCGCTTTCGCCGCCCTTATAATCGACAAAGTCTTCGATAATATCGACGCTACTACCGATATAATAATCGTAGGGTCTACGCTTATTATTTACGGTATTGTGTTTATAGTCGTCGAATATTTACATAAAGGCAAAGAACCTAAGGTCAATTCCGTCGGTGAAATTTCCTATCTGAACGCTTTTTTAATAGGTTGTTTTCAGGTTTTGGCGGCTGTACCGGGTACTTCCCGTTCGGGTATTACCATTATCGGCGCCTTGATTTTAGGGCTTTCGAGACCTACCGCTGCTGAATTTACTTTCTTTCTCGCGATACCTACGATGGTCGGAGCGAGCGGCTATAAAATACTCAAATTTCTAAAAAACGGTTTCACGTTCGGCGCGACCGAAGTTGCGGCTCTCGCTCTCGGAATGGTCGTCGCGTTCGTCGTTTCGCTCGCCGTCATCAAGTTCCTTATGAATTTTGTAAGGAAGCACGACTTCAAGTCGTTCGGCTATTACAGGATAGTTCTCGGCATACTCGTAATCGTGCTTTGTCTGTGCGTACCGGCGTAATAAAATGGCATAAAAAAGAGGCTTAAATTATGGATAAAAAACTACTTACAATACAGGATATTTCTTGCGTCGGACAATGTTCGCTGACCGTTGCAATGCCTGTTATTTCGGCTTGCAAAATCGAGACTTGTATTCTCCCTTCTGCCGTTTTATCGACTCATACGGGGGAATTTACGGGTTATACTTTCAGAGATTTAACGAAAGACATACCGCTTATCGCGGCTCACTGGAAGAAAGAGGGAATATCTTTCGACGCGCTTTACACGGGTTATCTCGGAAGTGTTGAACAGATAAAATACGTTAAGGAAATAGCGGACGCGCTTTTAAAAAAAGACGCTCCGCTTATCGTTGATCCCGCATGCGCGGACAACGGTTTATTATACCCCGGTTTCGAGCCGAGTTTTATCGGCGAGATGAAATCGCTCGTCGCGAAAGCGGATATAGCGATTCCGAATATCACCGAAGCGAGTATGCTTGTCGGCGCGGAATACAAAACGAAATACGACGAGAAGTATATCGACGATCTGACGGATAAAATTCTCGCTCTCGGAACTAAGGCGATTGTCCTTACCGGCGTAGGTTACGACGACGAAAGCACGGGTGTTTTCGTTAAGACAAAGGACGGAAAGAGATATTACTATCGTCACAAAAAAATCGCGGGCGGATACCACGGCACGGGTGATATTTACGCCTCGGCGTTTTGCGGAATGTATCTGAACGGAAAGAGTATAGAGGAGGCTGCGAGAATCGCCGCCGATTTCACCGTCAAAGCGATAGAAAATACCGTCGGAGACGAAAATCACCGTTATGGCGTAAAATTCGAGAAATCGCTCGGATTTTTATTTAATTCTCTCGGCTAAACTATATAAGAATAACTCAAAAGAGGAAATTTAATGGATAAATATAACGTACTTTTTTATCCCAAAGCAGGTAACGGGACGGGAGAGAGCGAGACGAAAAAAATCGAAACTTACTTAAAAGACGCGGAGATTGCGTATTACGACGTTACGGCATACGACGTAAAAACGCTCGTTTCGGAGATTCCGACCGAGGAGAAAATAGTGATTTCCGGCGGCGACGGAACGCTTAATCGGTTCGTGAACGAGGCGGCAGACGGGGCTTTACGTCACGAGGTTTACTATTTCGCGACCGGTAGCGGTAATGACTTTATTCACGACCTCGGAGGCAATAAAGGCGACGCTCCGATACTTATAAACAAGTACATAGAGGACTTGCCCGAGGTTACCATAAACGGCAAGTCGTACAAATTCATAAACGGCGTAGGATACGGTATAGACGGCTATTGCTGCGAAGTCGGAGATAAACTCAGAGAGACGAGCGATAAGCCCGTAAATTACGCTTCGATAGCGATTAAAGGACTTCTTTTCCACTTTAAGCCGAGAAACGCCGAAATAGACGTGGACGGCAAGAAGTATACGTTCAAAAAAGTATGGCTCGCTCCGACCATGCACGGCAGATTTTACGGCGGCGGTATGAATATCACGCCCGAACAGGACAGATTGAAAAAGACGACCGAAACGTGCGGAGTATTGTACGGTTCGGGAAAACTCAAAACGCTTATAGTGTTCCCGTCGATTTTCAAAGGCGAACACGTAAAACATACCGAAATGTTTATTCCGCTCGAAGGCAACAAAATAATCGTTAAATTCGACAAGCCGACGGCTGTGCAGGTTGACGGCGAAACGATATTGGGCGTTACCGAGTACAGCGTTTTATCGAGAGCGGCGGTTAAGGCTGCCGAGGTTGAAGAAAACGTCGGCTAAGACGCAGAAAAAGCCCAAAACTATGAAGATTGTAAAAATTTTCTGAATATTTTTAAAAACCCCTTGAAATATTTTCCGATTTGTTATAGAATATATTTGTACAAGGGGAACGAAAGATCTTGCGGATGAAAAGTTCGCGGAATTTCAATTCACCTAAAAAAACGGAGGGACGTTTTATGATTAAACTTATTTATGGACCTAAGGGTTTCGGCAAGACAAAGATTATTATGGACGACGTTGACGCGGCGGCAAAACAGGCGAAAGGCAACGTTGTATTTATTACCGACAAAAAGATTTGTTCGGTGAGCATCGATCTTAACGTAAGATGCGTTTATACGGAAGAGTACGGTATAAATTCCGCCGATTCTTTCACCGGCTTCATTATGGGACTTATTGCGGGCAACAGCGATATAGAGTACATTTTTATCGACGGAGTGTTGAGAATAGCGAATTGCGGACTTGGCGATTTAGAGCCTCTTTTCGCAGATTTGAAGAAGTACAACGACGTAAAGGTTGAAATGACTGTAAGCGCGGAGAAGAAAGACCTTCCGAAATTTATGCTCGAATACGTTTAAGAGAACGGAATAAAACGTAGACTAAACATATTTAAAAAGTAACAAAAATAAAACAAGCGGCTGAAACGGGTTTCAGCCGCCGCTTCTTCAATTTTTCGAAAAACCTATCTTGTTTAGGGTAAGTTTTCCCGATAAAAGGGGTAAAGAATTTGCCGTCATCTTCGGGAAGGTGGCAAATCGAGCGGTTATCCGCGAGATTTGACGGAAGGGGACAATAATTTTGAGTGAAATTCTGAAAAGCCTATCTTGTGTGGGGTAAATTTTCCCGATAAAAGTGGTAAAGAAATTGCCGTCACCTTCGGGGAAGGTTGGTAATCGAGCGGTTGTCCGCGAGATTTGACGGAAGGGGACAATAATTTTGAATGAAGCCGTAGGGGACG
>ERZ779875.499-NODE-499-length-37097-cov-6.506992_pt1 | contig 37097 bp, 27 predicted proteins | sample MGYA00511246_ERZ779875 | MGnify/ENA primary metagenome ERZ779875 (study PRJEB29588, sample SAMEA2155093) | human gut metagenome | biome: human gut; feature: human-associated habitat; material: faeces | place: Denmark | collected 2008/2010 ... | reverse complement strand
ATTGGAGCAACGCCCGCGCTTGCTTTTCGCTCAGATCGTGCTCCTCAAGTGCCAGAACAATGTCCTGTTTCGTTGCATAGGCGTATGCGTGTTCCAGAATTTCTTCGGGCAGCATGGCAAGCAGTTCGTTCTCATACGCTTCCATTTCCGCCGAGACTCTTTCATAAAGTTTTTGGTTCAAGGCTTCTTCGTTATCTGTCACCGTCATCCCTCGCTTTCTCTTTTCGTACTTCTTCTGCTGTGGAATCTGTGATCTCAAAATCTCCCCAACAGATATTCCCTTCCGCAATTTTTTCTTCCGCCTTAGCTTCCGCTTCTTCTTTCGATTCGGCTTCCACCTCGTAGTATCCGTATTCCAGCACACTGATACGGACGCCGTATTTCTTTTTTGTGTTACTCATGTTTTCTCCTTTGTGAAATAGAAAAAGCCACTTAATTTCGCTCGGAAAATTAAGTGGCTGTGCCATAAATATTCAGTTAGACAAATTGGAATTTGTCAGAATCAAAGCTTCAAAATTTCATCAGCAATTTCACGAACAGTCTTATTGCTCGTATCAATTTTTACGGTATCAAGTAACCGATACATATGAATCCTTCCGACACTTCTGTCAATGACATCGGAAGTGCGGATTCCGCGGGCAATATCGGATGACAACCGATTTCTCAGATTTACTTCGTCCGTTATCAAGGATATTTTTATGACTCTGCAAGCGCTTGTGTCTAACTCATTGATTATGCTATCGATGATGGTTTGCTCATGCATGACCCAGCAAAAAATAATGTTATCGTAAGCGGTGCAACGAAGAAAGCTGTTCAACAGAAAGCAGATATTGCGCATGACCATTTCTTTTGTTTCTTCCGTTACCTGAAACGGATCGGCATCCCAACACCAGTCACCGTCCAGAAAAACACTGTTGGGTAAATCTTTTTTCAGTTGTTGGCTGATTGTTGTTTTGCCCGATGCCCATTGTCCCACCGATTATATATTGACTTCACCTTATTTTATAATAGTTCGTGTAAATTCCGTTATGTGAGGAATCTGCGCTTTCGATAAACAGTTTGAATTTGTATCTATCGGAATCGGTATCGAATTCATAGCGGATTTCAAAAATCCAGACCGATCCTTTTACAAAATAACCGTTATCATAAGTTTTATTCCTAACGTAATAAAACTCATACAATTTGCTCGGATTATCGTCGAAATAGTTGGATAAATCAATCTTCTGTTCTATGATATACCAAGTTTCGTTTGTGCTCATGCTGTCTTTTTCAATTCTCGGTTTACCAAACATGCCTTCATAATGAGTTTTTAAATACGAAAAATATATTTCCGCATTCGATTGAAACGTTTCTTCGTTCGGGCAAATTTGCGAAAACGAGTACCCGTCGTTAAACCAGGCGTCGCTCGAGTTCATCACTCCTGACAATCCCGTCGGCGCAGGCAAACCCGAAAGTCCTTTTGCAGACAGTTCTTCTTCGGTAAACCATTTTGTACTGTCGTGGAACAACTGTTGAGTTTCTCCTCCGCCGTCGTTTTTTCCGCAAGCGGATAATCCGATGCAGGTCGACGCCAAAAACGCCGCGCAAATAATCGCAAATAATTTCTTTTTTAACATAATATTTATAACCTCCGAAATATGGTTTAGTATTTTTTATCGCTAATCGCTATTGCTTGTTCCGTTTGGTCGGAAATCTCCCCGTATGTTTTTTACCGTAATAAATCGGCTCATTGGCATCGGGAAGTTCAATTACAAAGGGGAACTAACTTTATAGTTATAGTCATATCGCCGCAAATCAGCGATTTTTCTATCGCCGCAAAGCGACCGTCCGCCGATAAGGGAAGCGTTTTACCGTTTATTTCCGCGGACTGTATCTTCGCTCCGTAGCCCGAATATTTTACGGTTATTTTATGACCGTTAAACGGCGTTACTATCTCCGCGTTTTCGTATTTCTTCGGTACGCACGGCGTTATTACCATGTCGCTAAGCGTAAAGTTTATGCCGAACACCCAAGAATAAACCGCCCTTTCTATCATAGCGACGCTGCCCGTCAAAAACGAGAAGCCCGACCTGCCGTAAAACGACGGCACTAAATGATAACAATTCGTTATCGCGTAGGGCGCGGAACAGGTCTTTTCTGGCGAATGTTTATCCGCATACAGGGGCATTGCGTACCCCAAGACTTCGGCTATATCTTCGTATCTTCCCGCTTTCGCCAACGCCCTTATCAGAAAGCACTGCGAACCGTGATTATACACGCTTGCGTTCTCGGCGAAATACGGCTGAAAATCTCCCGTTCCCATTTTGCCTATTCCGTCTATGAACTTACCGCCGAGCGGCTTAGAAAACAATTTGTAGCCGTCCGAGGTTTTCAAAGCGGCTATTTCCGAGAATATCGAATTCTCCTTACCGTCCGCCACTCCGCTTATAACGGCGTATGCGTTCGTCGGGACGTATACTCTTTTTTCGCCGTCCTCGTCCTTTTCGGAAAAGAGCCAAGAGCCGTTATCGGTGTACACGGCGTTATAAAATTTACCGTTAAATGACGCCGTATTTATTGCGTTTATCAACTTATAGGCGGACTTTTCGTATTTTTCAACGTCTTTTGTCTGCCCGACCTTATTCATTATTTCTGACAAATATCTAAGGCACATAACGAGTTGACATGACACCATTACGCTTTCGCCTCTGCCTTTTTTGCCTACTCCGCTTAAACAATCGAGCCAGTCGCCGCCACGCATTTTAACAAGTCCGTGTTCGCCAAGAGCATCTTCCGAAATTAAATAGTCAAGCCCCTTTTTCAAATGCGCTAAGCCGCTTTCAGCCTTTTCGCTGTCATAATACGGGTACTCTTTTTCTAAAATCGAATAATCGTCGGTGTAAGCAAGATAGTCGTAAACGTACTCGGTGAAGAAGCACGCGGAGTCTACAAACTCCCTCAAATCGAATTTCGTACCGCTGCCGAAAGGTACCTGTCTCGGATACCAACCGTCGCTTCTCTGCTTCGAAAAAATGTTTTCGATTACGTCTTTACACATCTGCTTATCGTAACAAAGCATTCCCTCGAAATCGTTCGCAGCGTCTCTCACGCCTCTCATTCCCGTCGGCCAACCGCGGTCAAGCGAAGAAACCCAGTACATTTCGAGCGGCAAAAAGCCGTTTATGAATTGATCGAAGTCTCTATCGTTCGTTTTTATCGTTCTCACCGAAAATAATTCAGCGTATTTCCTTTCGAGTTTTTTCTCTTCTTCTTTTCGATTTTTTTCGTCGAAATATACTTTCGACTTATCAATTTCTTTCGCGATTTTACCGTCGTCGTCGGTCACCGAAAATACCTGCGTAAAGGAATACTTTCCGCCCTTTTTAACCGTGACGGAAGAAAGTGTAGAAACGCATTGCTTAAAGGCGTAAAGAGTATCTTCGGTTTTGTCGCCGATGTTATCGGGTATCGCGCTGAAATTTTTACTCGCGGTCGTAAGTCTTTCCAGACTCAACTCCCGACCTTCCGTTTTATCGCTATCGACAACCGTAAGATAACGCCTCTCTTCCTTTTTGCCTGCAACGCTGTATTTCGTCGTTAAAAAGGCGTTCTTATCCTTAAGATATTCCGTTCTCGTATACCATTCGGGCTTATCCCACGGCGCCATTAAAAGTTCGTTGAGATACGGGAAACAACATCTCAGTATCTTATACTCTTTGTCTTTATCGCCGAAATTTTCGATTGTAACGTTCATTATAAAACGCTTGCCTTTATCCGTTACGAAAACCTCGGTTTCGACCTTCGTTTTTCCGAAAGTGAGGCTATAAGTCGATTTTTCAGGCAAAAACGTTATCATTAACTTGTCGGCGTTAAGTACGCCGAAGTTGTCGAAAACCCTCTCTCCGTCCGAAATCAACGCCTTAACGGGCGACCCGACCTCCCTTTCTTCTCTTTTGAAAACGGCTTCGCCGACGGGCGGATTTATCTGAGCGGCAACAACACCGTACTGATCTACCTTTACGAGTATTTCGTCGTTTTTATAAATATATTCGTAATTTCCCGCGTCGGGCAATTTGTCGATTACGTAGCCGCCGAGTTTATCGGCGAACTTTCCGTATTTGTTTAATTCTTTCATATTCGCTACCTTTTTTCGTTAAAAATTTACCTTTAATCAAAGCGTATTATCGCCCTTTTTGAGAACGTACGTTTTACCGTTTATAACAACGGAAGTCTCATAAGGCGATTTTACTTCAAGAGCGTTTATTTCGCCGTTTAAAAGCGTTGCCGAAATCAGCAAACCGCCGCGAGATCGCAGGCTTTTAAATGATACTCCCCTGATTCTCCACTCGTCGGGAATTGCGGGAAACAATTCTATGCAGCCTTGATGATCCTGCAAAAGCATTTCGTGAAGAGCGTCGCAAAAACCGAACAAACTTTCAAGAGTGAACGGTCTGTAATGGAACCAAGTATAACCGTAATGCTTATAGTCGCCGTTTAAATGGAAACCGTTTTCGGCTACGAAACCTTTACAGAACTGTCCGAGCCGCTCTGCCGCCGCATTTCCCTTTTTCGCCATAGCGTAAATCTGCGCAGACATAGCGAACGAAAAACCTACCCACAAGCCCGTGCCGAGCGTTTCAAGGTTTAAAATCGTATTTTCGTAAATCTCCTTATGCCTTTCCGTATCGTAGTTTATAAGATGCAACGGATAAAGGCACATAAGGTGCGAAAAATGCCTGTGCGTTTCGGGCAGATACTGCGTTTTATCGAGCATTACGACGCCGCTGTCGTCTATCGCTATATCGTCGAGTTTTTCGAGTATTCTCTCGTATTTTTCCGAATTTTCGCCGAGCGTTTCCGCATAACCTTTCAACGTTCTGAAAAGGTAAATAATCAAAGCCAAATCGAAGTTAGAGTTCGGCTCGAGATATGATTTTCTCGTGTTGTCGAATATTTCGGGCGAGGTCGAAACGGGTAAGTAATATTTGCCGTTTTTCTCTTGTAAAAGCCCGATTATCGCTTGTCCGACTTCCTTAAAAAAGGGGTACGCTCTCTCTTTAAGAAACTCATCGTCGCCTGCGTAAAGGTAGTATTCGTCAAAACTTTGCGCAGCCCAGATTGTCATCGTAGGCGACAAAGAATACTGCGCCCAGCCGCCCATAGCCTTACCGTCTAAGGTCGAACAGGACGGAAGCAACAACCCGTCCACGCCGAAAAACTCTTTCGCAAACTTCTCATACGTCGGCTTCAACTTCCACAGATACTCTATGAACGCCAACCCCTCTTCCACCCTGTTTGCTTTCAGATAAGACCGATAGGAAAGTTCGGTGTTCGTGTCGTGGTGGTAATCACCTTTCCACGGCGGCAGACAATCGTTGTCGGCTGTCCAGACGCCCTGTAACGGCATCGGATAACCGCCCTTTTTCGAGCAGCACCTGAAAAGATACCAACTCTTTTTATACGTTTCGTCGATAAGTTTATCGCCCGTCTTTACCGATGACTTCTCGTTATATTTCTTCCAAGTTTTCTTATGCTCGTCGTAAAGTTTGTCAAAGCCCTTCGCGGCTGCTTTTTTAAGTAGTTTTTTAGCGTATCCTATATAATCCTTATCGTCGTCCGTCGTAGTAAGGGCGTAATAAATTTCGCTCCCCGTGCTATACGTCGTTATGCCGAACGAATAGTCGGTATGAGTGTTCTGCTTATACCATTTAAAGCCGCCGTCACGGTAAAATTGCGCTTTCGGGTAGTTAAAGGACATAGCGGAAGAATTATCTTTAATCCCCGATCCACCCTCGGGGGTACCCGATAAATAGGTCGGAACGTGAAGTTGCAATTCGGCGTTTTCAAACAGTCTTATTACGCCGACGTCGGGGTCATCACATACAAAAACCTCGCCTATAAGTCGATTATCGGCAAAAATCCGAACTATTGCCTCGTTTAAATCAAGAGAATAGGAAAGGTTATTCGGGCATTTATCAAACCAAAGTTCGATATGCCCAGCGGTGATTTTCGAGGGGTAAGGCTTACCCATAAATATATCCTCGAAAAGTCTGTCCCGCTCCTTTTTATCTTCTTCGCAATCGCTCAGAGAAAGTTTGACGAGATTCTGAAAATTGAAGTCCTTTTCGAGAGTCGTTTCGTTTGGACGAAGATCCCAGAGGTCTGTTCTGTCAACCGATATTTTCAAAGGTTTTAAACCGTAGACAAGACTGCCCGTTCCGCCGTTTCCGAGCGGCAATCCTTCGTCCCACTTATCGGTCGCGTTTATGCGTATTTCGTCTTTCATAAAATCGATTATACCATTCAATAATTTTTTTGGCAAGTAAAACTACAAATCACATTAAAATATTCTGTAAGCAATTCACTTTAAAATAGTGCCGCTGCCGAAACCGAGCGGCGAGGGGTAAAGGTTACCTAATGATATTTCTTTGATATAACCGTTTAAATCGTCCTTTTTATCGCCGTTTATATAAACGTTTTCAAACCGTATTCCCTCTGCCGTACAGCAAACGTAAGGATCAAAAAGTTCGAGTTTCTTCTCCTCGATATACTGCGTTTTAGGTCCGACAGTCATAAAATACGAGTTCGGATATTTTGCTTTGTTTAAAATCGTTCTTACGTTATAAAAAACGAGGTTTCTTACGTTGCTGCCGATTTCAAAGGTCGCGAAATTACCCGTTACGGTATTACCGCTTAAATAATTCGGCTGTTTGTCTACGGGTTCGCTCGTATCTGCGGAAACGTTTTCAAAACGAACGTTCTCCATTCTTCCCACTCCGACGTTTTTTTCGGGAAGGGTCGTATAGGCGGGCGTTTGCAGATACATTTTAAAACACGCAACGCCCGATACGTTTTTAATAGTGAGATTTTTTATGAAACAGTCCTCTTTTTCGCCGTTTTTATAGGGGTAAATCCCCGGTTGTATACGGATAGATTTGTGAACGTTGCCGCCTGTCTCGCATTTAACGCCGTCAACGAAAAGATTTTCGATTTTGCCGAAATTTATCGAAGAATTATCCCAGTCGTAAGCGTTTAACGCAATGAGGTCGTCCTCTGTATGACCATAAAGATTTTTCACCGTTCCGTTTTCCGTTCCGCCGTTTATATGCAAACCGTCGGCAAAGCAACCGTCGAAACAAATATCTTCTACCTTAAAATCGCTTATATTGCCCATCTGAATCGCAAAACCCGCGGTGTGGCGAAAAGTGAGATTTTTAAGAATAAGGTTTTTTACGTTGCTAAGCAGAAAACAGGTCGAAACGCCGACCATTGAATTATTTTCGTCAAAGCAACCGCTTTCCCCGTAGCCGAGTCTTTCGTCGTTTTCCTCTCCCCAGATTCCGCCTGTTATCGAAATATTTTCGTCCTTTACGGCGGTTCTCGGTATAGGCCTATCCGACCCGTCGATAACGTTTTCGTTCCTTAAAAGCAGAGATTTAACGCCTTTTATGAGAATAATTTCGGCGTTTTTATCAGCGATTATTCCCCTGTTTGACGGAACGACAAAAGACTTGTCTGTATAATATTTCCCTGCGGGTATTATTATTTTATCGTAATTTTTCAAAGCAAATGAAAAAGCTTCGCTCCATATTTTGCCGTCCTTATAAGGCGTGACGGCAAGATTTCCAAGCTCGGAAAGAATGATTGTTTTCATATTTTCTCTTTTTAATTTTAATTTTTAATCGCCCCGTCGGGTAAATCTTACCCGACGGGGCGGCTTGAAGTTTTTAGTTTTTAATTTTTACCAAAGCGTAGCAACCCCGTCTACGTAACGCCAACTGCCCGACCGCTCCGTCTCGCTATAATAGTATATATCGCCCGTGAGCAGGTTCGTGTTCGCCCCTACTCCAAATTCCGGCATTCCGCTTGCGGCGTAAACGTAAATATCGAGTATCGGTTTTTTCGGTTCGCCGCCGTTTAAAAAGAATTGCTGACAATTTGTTACAAATCTCGGATTTAATATAACGCTTTTCAATGCGGTGCAGTCCATAAAATTGTTGCCTCTCCTTACGCCGAACCCTAACGACTTCCCGTTATAATCGAGGTTTCTTATTCCGATCATCGAAACGTATTCAAGATTTTTACACCATTGAAATACGCATCCGTCTAAACTCGCGATACTTTCGGGCAATATAACTTTCCTTAACGCTTTGTTACCCATAAAAGCCTTTTCGGCAATATACGTTACAGCCTTTACGCCGTGCGTTCCGTCGTCGTATTTTGCGAGTATCGTAAGTTCCTCGACGTTCAACTCCGAGTTTGCCTGTTCGCCGCGAACGTAATAACAATCTTTATCTTCGTCGTAGTCGTAGATTACTCCCATAGTATCGTTCAACTCTTCAGTCTCTTCCGATATTTCCGACGTTTCCGAAGCCTCATCTTTTTCACTTTCGCTCTCGACTATTTTGCCAGATTCTCTCGATCCGTTCCTCACGCTTTCGGTTTCGCCGTCGCCCCCGAAACAACCCCCGAGAGAAACGACGAATAATACCGAAATAATCGCGGTTATTAAAGCGATTGCTCTTTTGAATAACATTATCGCTCCTACCACTTCGTAGCGACCCCGTCTACATAACGCCAACTGTTTTCAGACTCCGTTTCGCTGTAATAATAAACGTTGCCCGAAAGGTGTTCGTTGCGGTTCGCAGGATCATAAACAAACTCGCACTCGCCTTCGGCTCCGCTCATATAAATATCTGCAAGCCCTGCGGTAAGGCTGTCGTCCGTCCTTATGAAGTGATTATTCGTTATCTTGAACTTTTTACCTACTATAACTACTTTAAGTTTTCCGCAGTTAAGGAAGTTGTTTGTAGAATATACTTCGTTGCCGTAAATACCGCTGTTCGAGAGGTTTTCGAGCGTGAGTTCTTCAACCCCGACTATGGAAACGTATTCAAGATTCGAGCAACCTTGGAACACGCTGCCCTCGAGCCTCTTAACGCTTGCGGGAAGAATTACTTTCACTATCTCCGTATGGTTAATGAAAGCCGAGTTTTTGACATACGTTACGGCTGCCTCGCCGTTTGCGCCGTCGTTCCACGTATCGAATACTTTGAGCGTTCCGCCCGAGCCTGTATAACCCGCCACATAATAACAGGATTTAGCCGAATCATAAGTATAAACTACGCCCATAGCGTCTTTTTTACCGCACTCGGAGCATATTCCGTCTACGAAAATGTGACCGCTTGCCCCTTTTACGATTTCGCCGTTTTCGCCGAACTTCCACTGCATACATTTTACAGTCGCCGTATCGTCTACTTTATGGTAAACGTTGCCCGTAAGTAAGTTTGTATTCGCTCCGCCGAAATTCGGTGTTCCGCTCGCGGCGTTGACGTAAATATCGAGTATCGCTTTTTCAGGGTTGCTTCCGTTTAAGAAGAACTGTTGACAGTTCGTCGTAAACGCAGGGCTTAGGATAACGTACTTCAATGCGGTACAGTTCATAAAGTTGTTACCTCTGTCCGTACCGTACCCTGATGCGCTTCCGTTATAATCGAGATTTTCAATTCCTGTCATAGAAACGTATTCAAGATTACTACACCCTTGGAACACGCCGCCGTCTAAACTCTTGACGCTATCGGGCAATATTACTTTCGTTATTGCCGTGTTACCCTCAAATGCGCCGGTCGTAATATACGTTACATTCTTTTCGCCGTGCGTTCCGTCGTCGTATTTTCCGAATATTTTAACTACCGAGGCGTTGAGCGACTTATTATTGCCTACATAATAACAATCTTTCGCTTCGTTGTATACATAGGCTATACCCATTGCATCATAGCTGCCGCAGATAGAACATTTACCGCCAACGTAATCGTGACCGCTTGCTCCCTTTACGATTTCGCCGTCTGCTCCGTACTTCCACTGCAAGCATTTTACGGTTGCCGCATCGTCAACTTTGTAATAAACCGTACCCGAAAGTAAATTCTGGTTAGTTCCTTCACTAAAAACAGGCGCGCCGCTCGCTCCGTATACATAGAAATCTAATATTTTAGTTTCGGGGGCTGTATCGGCGAAAAACTGCTGTACGTTTGAGTGAAGAGAGTTACTCACGACTGCGATTTTCAAATTTACGCAATTTCTGAAGTTGTTATCTCTCCCCGCCCCATTGTATGGGCTTGCGTAATTCAAATCTCCGACTCCGACCATAGAAACGTATTCAAGATTTGCGCAGTTATAGAAAACGGAACCCTCTAAACTCGTAATACTTGCGGGAAGAACAACTTTCGTAATTTTTTTATTGGCAAAAGCCTCGCTTTTAACGTACGTTACAGGCTTTCCGTTATATTCGCTCAACACGTAAACCTCTTTATCAAGCCCCGTATAACCCGCTACGTAATATACGCCTTTGTCTGCATTTTCAAGGTATTGAACACCTACCGTTTGCAATTTGTTACAGTTTACGCATATTCCGTTCGTATATGCGTGAGCGTCTCCGTCGCACACCTCTCTCGTACCTGTCGGCAGGGCGTATCCTTCATTAAGCGTTGCCCCGCTTCTATCTACAGATTTGCCGATTTCGATAATCTTATCAGAAAAATCTCTTCCTGCGTTTATCTTTTCAACGAGCGAATTATACTGATCGGCGGCGTCAACCTTTATGGGGAATTCTTCCGTGCCGAGCCAGTTATAACTTTCAAGTCCGAGCATTTTTTCGGAATAATCTTCGCCCGAATAAAGTATAGACTTGTTCGCAACGTTATAGAAATTGTTTACCGAATTCGTATTGATTGTCGTCTGTTTTAAAACCGTGTCTCCGCTTTTTATATAAGCCGCGGCGGTGTAATCGTATTTGCGGTTTACGTCGTTCATTTTTACAACGCAACCGTTGAAATACCAGTCGATATCGGTCGTTCCCGTGTCCTGATAACCTTTCGTTAAATCAATCGGAATAAGTATTCTCTGAGCCATTCCGTAATAATCTCCGCCTGTCGCCTTATCCATAAGGATTTTCGGCGCGATTACAAAACCCATTTCTACGCCGTCCGTATTTTTAACGTAGTTGTATACGTTATCGCTTACCTTTAAAATCCAACGCATGCCGCCGTCTTCGTTGAGTTTCAGCGAAACTTTATCTGCTATTTCAAAGGTTTCGCCGTCAAGGTTAATGTCAGCCGCTTTCGCTTTCGTTGTAAAACCCGTTACCGCAACGGTTAATAAAGAAGCAAAAACAGCGAGTATAACTATAGTCAATTTTTTCCTTAATTTACTCATCTTTCTTTCCCCTCTTAGAAATTCCAAATCCGGTCGTCCCCGTCGTTATCTTTACCGAGCGGACTTGCGGTTACGACGTCTTCACCAAAATATATCAGTTCGACGTCAGGTTTATTGTAATTTTTCATAAATTCCTCCTAAATCTTCTAAAATCCAACGGTGAAATCACCCGTTAGTTCCCATTTTGCCGTAAGGGTAATATCACCCGTTACGATTCCGTTTTTAAAATCCCACTTTGAGTCTCCTATATACCAGCCCTTAAAAACGTATTGTTGCTTTGTGTTCGACCTTTTCGGCTCGGGCGGTTCGGGTATTTTTTCACCCGATTTGACCGTCGCCGCTTCAACTTTCGTGCCGCCCGCCGAATCGAATATAACCGTAAAAACAATTTCGCTTTCTACACTTTCTTCGCTTCTCTCGGATTTTATCGTTGATCTTTCGGTTTCGCCATCGCCCCCGAAGCAACCTCCGAGAGAAACGACGAATAATACCGAAATAATCGCGGTTATTAAAGCAATTGTCCTTTTGAATAACATCGCCGCTCTTACCACTTCGTAGCAACCCCGTCTACATAACGCCAACTGTTTGCAGCCGAAGTCTCGCTGTAATAGTAAACGTTACCCGTAAGCGTTGCGTTATTGTCTGCGTTAAGCGTTATCGAGCCGTCGGCTTCGCTCGTTGCAAGCGTATAAATATCAACGCTCGCCGCAAAGCCCTGCGTCGTCATAAACATTGCGTTGCCCACGTTGAAGTTTTTACCGACAACTACCGTCTTAAGTTTCGGACAGTTCATAAAGTTATGATTTGTAAAGTCGTTGTCCGGATATATGCCCTTATGCGGCAATTCTTTCAACGTGGTTACATTCAAATCGGCTACGCCCGTCATAGAGACGTATTCTAAGTTCGGGCAGTTTGCAAATACGCCTCCGTCCAACGAGGTTATATTCTCGTGAAGAACAACTCTTTTGATAACGGGGTTTTGATCAAACGCGCAGTACTTAACGAACGTAACGGGTTTTTCTCCGTTTGTTCCGTCGTTCCACGTTCCTAATACGTTGACGTTTTCACTCTCGCCCGTATAACCTGCAACGTAGTAAGCTCCCGATATAGAATCGTATATGTAACTTACCCCCATCGCGTTATATACCCCGCAAAGCGTACATTTGCCGTTTTCGAAATTGTGACTGCTTGCTCCCTTAACGATTTCGCCGTCTGCTCCGTACTTCCACTGCAAGCATTTTACGGTTGCGGCATCGTCAACTTTATAGTAAACGTTGCCCGTCCAAAGGGCGTTGTTTCCTTCAAGGCTCGGCTTTCCCTCCGTTCCGTTTACGAAGAATTCTAATATCTTCGGGTCGGGTACTGCTTCCGAGTTGAATTGTCCACAGTTAGAACTTAACTCACTACCGATTATAACGTATTTAAGTTTGTTACAATTACGGAAGTTGTTGTCGCCGTTCTGATTGTTGTAAACCGAAGCCCAATTCATCGTTTTAACGCCCGTCATTGATACGTATTCGAGGTTAGTACAGCCGAGGAACGCGCTGCCCTCCAAACTGTCCACGCTCGACGGAAGTATTACCTTGGTTATATTAACGTTACCGAAAAACGCCTTAAATTCTACGTATTTTACTGCTTTTTCGCCGTGCGTTCCGTCGTTATATTTATTCAGTATCGTAACAATCGAAGAGTTTAGCGTTTTATTATCGCCTACGTAATAACAGTCTTTCGCTTCGCTATACAAGTAGGTTACCCCGTTTGCGTTGTACTCGCCGCAGATAGAACATTTACCGTCAACGTAATCGTGACTGCTTGCTCCTTTTACGATTTCTCCGCCTGCTCCATACTTCCACTGCAAGCATTTTACGGTTGCGTTATCGTCAACTTTATAGTAAACGTTGCCCGTCCAAAGGGCGTTGTTTCCCTCAAGGTTCGGCTTTCCCTCCGTTCCGTTTACGAAGAATTCCAATATCGTCGGATCGGGTACTGCTTCCGAGTTGAATTGTCCGCAGTTAGAACTTAAAGTACTACCGATTATAACGTATTTAAGTTTGTTACAATTACGGAAGTTGTTATCGCCGTTCTGATTGTTGTAAACCGAAGCCCAATTCATCGTTTTAACGCCCGTCATTGATACGTATTCGAGGTTAGTACAGCCGAGGAACGCGCTGCCCTCCAAACTGTCCACGCTCGGCGGAAGTATTACCTTGGTTATATTAACGTTAGCGAAAAACGCCATAAATTCTACGTATTTTACGTCTTTTTCGCCGTGCGTTCCGTCGTCGTATTTCGCAAGTACCGTTACTTCCGCAGACGAACCGATATAACCCGAAACGTAATACACTCCCTTGCTCTCGTTGTAAAGATATGATACGCCGTGAGTTTCGTAATCTCCGCAGTTTACGCATTTATTATCAACGTAATTATGCGACTTCGCGGAAGTCGAAATCGTTCCGTCGGCATTGAACTTCCATTCCTGACAGCGGCTTAAATCGCCCTGATAGTACACGACGCCCGAAAGGTGTTCGTTTCTGTCCGCAGGACTATAAATGAACTCACATTCGGCTTTCGTGCCGCTCATATAAATATCCGCAAGTCCCGCGGGAAGACTGTTGTCGGTTCTTATGAAATGGTTATTCGTTATCTTGAATTTCTTGCCGACAATAACTACTTTGAGTTTTCCGCAGTTAAGGAAGTTGTTTGTCGAAAATACTTCGTCGCCGTAAATTCCGCTGTTCGAGAGGTTTTCGAGCGTGAGTTCTTCGACTCCCGTCATCGAGACGTATTCGAGATTCAAACAGCCTTGGAATACGCTGCCCTCGAGCCTCTTTACGCTTTCGGGGAATACGACTTTCGTTATTACGCTGTTATCGATGAAAGCCGAATTTTTGACGTAACCGACGGGCTTTACCCCGTGTTCGCCGTCGTTGTACTCTCCAAGCACCTTCATTTCGGGGTTTTTACCCGTGTAACTCGCGATATAATATACGTTTTTCGCTTCGTCGAAGAGATAATTTACGCCGTAAGTCTCATACTCGCCGCAATGCTTACAAATTCCGTTTTCGTAGGCGTGTTCGGCTTTTTCGGAAGTAATAATATTTCCGTCGGCGTCGATAGTCCATTCGCCGCAGCGTTTAAGGTCGCCCTTATAATAAATTCTGCCCGTAAGAATGTTGTTTTTCGGACTCGGACCGCAGTTTACGTCGCTCACAGATTTCTTCGCATTGACGAAAATATCCGCGCAAACCGTTATCTCGTCGCCGACTCCTATAAACTGCTGAGCGTCCTCGGAATCCGCGTAAAGATTGAAGTTTTTACCGACTATAACCGTTTTCAACGAGAAACAATTAAGGAAGTTGTTATTCGTCGTAACTTTTCCGTAGGTTCTGTCGATTTGCCTGAACGCCATATCGCTTATACCCGTCATCGAAACGTATTCGAGGTTCGGACACAACTCGAAAACGCTGCCGTCGAGCGTCGTAACGCTTTCGGGAAGAATTACTTTCCTTATGCTCTGATTAGTCCTGAACGCGCCGTTCTGAACGAACGCGACGGGTTTAAGACCGTGGATACCGTCGTCGTATTCGGAAAGTATTTCGATTTCGGCTTGATCTATAGTTCTGTTATCGCCGACGTAATAGCAATCGTTCGCCGCGTAGTAAACGTATTTAACGCCCTTATCGTTTAAGGCGTAACATTTTTTACATACGCCGTTTCTGTTATATTCGTGTTTTCCGTTCGAAACGAAATTGCCGTCGGCGTCGTAATACCAAGTGAAACATTTCGTCGAATTTTCTTCGTAATGGAACACGTCACCCGTCAACAGGTTGTTGTTCGCGCCCGAGGGGCTTCCTATCGGATAGGAATCGGTCGCAAGGGTATTAACCTCGCCGTTGACGTAAATATCCGTCTGACCGACAAAACCGCTCGGAGTATACAACCAGTTCATAAAACTTCTGCCCTCGTTGTAGAATCCGTCGCCGACGATAAGCGTAGTAAGATTATAACAATCTCTGAACGTGTCGTGACCGTAGTCCGCCAACTTAGCGGTATAGCCTTTCGATATTTCCTCTTCGGTTAGATTTTCTTCGCTTCCGTTTCTCACGAAATTGCCGTTTTTGTCGCAGATAACTCGGCTGTCGATTGCGGGAAGATAGGTTATTCCTTCCATTGAAACAAATTCGAGGTTCGTACAGGCGTCGAAAGTGAGACCTCTGAACGGAGACGAAAGCATTTCGCCGTTCTTGTTTATATTGTTATACTCGCCGCGAACGTCTTTAAACTCGGTTATGCTTGCGGGAATAACGACTTTTTTAATTGTCTCGTTGAACGCAAACGCGCTTATTCCGAAATATCTGACGGGGTGCCTGCCGTTCTTACCGTCGTCGTATTCGGCGAGAATGTAAACCTCTTCCGAATCGAAGCCCGCGTCCGCGCCGCCTACATAATAACACTCGTTTATTTCGTCGTAAATATATCTTATTTTTTCGGTAATGATTTTCCCGCAAACCTCGCACGCGCCGTTTTTGATTTTATGATCGGCATATACTTGGTCCTGCTCGTAATTCTTGCCGCAGTCGTTGCAGGTATATTTTACCTTGCCCGCCTTAACGCAGGTATACGGCTCGATTACCGTTTCCGCGTAGTCGTGAGAGAAGATAATCCTTTCGGGAAGTCCGTCGAAATAGTCGTAATTGCTCTTCGCAACCGCTCTTACCGCGAAAACTACCGTTTCACCGTATTTCAGATCTTGCGTGTAAGAGGTTACGTCGACCGAACTTCCGTTTACGACCGACCACCCGCCGCCGTTTACCATAAACTCGTAACCGTCGGCGTTTTCTACCGCGTTCCATTTTAAGGTAACGCAATTTTCAATCGTCGATTCGGTAGTCGCAAGCAATTTCGCGTTTTCGCTAACGACCTTTACGGTTATAGTCGCCTGCATTTCGCCGCAGGAAACAATTACGGTATAATAGCCCGCCGCCGAAGCCGAAATCGTAACCGATTTGCCATTTTTAACGAGTTTCACCGCTTCGCTTTCGCAAGAAAACGTTACTTCGTCGTCAGTCGCTTCGCCGTTTTTTATCACTTCGGCTTTAACCGCTTTCTCGCCGCCTTTGACAAATCCGACTTCGGTCGCTCCGAGACGGATATACTCGACCGACCTTATAACGCTGATTTTAACGTTTGCGGTCGTCTTGCCGTCCGATACCTCTATGAACGCCACGCCGTCCGAAATCGCCGTAACCACGCCGCTATCGGACACGACGGCGACTGCTTCGTCGGTTGACGAATAGGTGAATTCGCCTTCGCTCGTCGGTTCTATTCCGTAAGTCTCGCCGACGAAAAGAGTTTTGGACTTATCCTTGACGATAAGTTTTCCCTCTTCGGTACTTTCGGAAGTCTTATCCGAATCGGAATCGGAATAACTTCCGCTTTCGCCGCCCGTTAAAGATTCGGTCTGACTTACGCTTGACGATTCGTCTTCTCCCGAGTCCTTACAGGAAGATCCCATAAGAGCGAACCCGAGAACGAAAACCAATAATAAACACAGTATCGATTTTCTCATATTTTACCCCTTATTCCGTAATTACGGTAATAGTTATCGAAGCCGAAACTCCCTTATACGTCGCGGTAAGAGTGTAAACGCCCGTACCCTCGATAAATATTCTGACGGTGTTTCCGTCTATGGTAAGTTCCGCTCCGTCTGTAGCAGTCCAGTCTGCGACAGAGTAATATTTATCGCCGTTTTTATATATAGCCGCGGTGTATTCCTTATTGAAAGGTGCCTTCGCGGTTATCGCGTTTTCCCCGTCGATTACTACCGTCCACTCGGTTTTTACTACCGTTACTTTGCAGATTTTGTATTTACCTTCCGCCGAAACGGTTATATAAGCCGTTCCCAACGCTTTCGCCGTAATATTGCCGCTTTGATCGACGGTCGCGACCGCGCTATCCGAACTTTCGAATTTTACCGCTTTGTTGCCGTAGGAGGCTTTGAGAATCCTGCTCTCGCCTACGTCGAGTTCGATTTCCGTTTCGGACAATACGATATTGTACTTGATTTCGGCTTCATTGTCCCCCGTTTCAGTAACGGAAGTCGATTCGGAAGTCGGATTCGGCGCAGAATCGGTAGAGCCTCCCGTCGATTTATCGCCGCCGCCGAAACAGCCTGCGAGCGAAAAACACGCCGCGAAAATTACCGTTAAAATTACCAAAAATAATTCTGTTTTCTTCATCATGCTTCGCTATCCCTCGTCACGTTATATTTTTGTCTGCCGTACTCTACGAGAGCCTTCGTCGCCGCAAGGTCGTCGCCGCTTAAGTACGACTGATAAAATCTGAGTTCGTTGTCTTTCCAGAGATAATATTCTCTGAATACCCTTTCGGCGTAAGACGACGCTTTGTCGCCGCCCGCCATCTCTATGGCGTAAGTCGCCGTTTCGAGATAACTCTGATAGTTTTTAATCATTGTTCTCGTCCAGAGATTCGTTCTCGACAAAGTGTAGTAAATTCCGAGACATTCGTTATCTTCGACGGTGTATAATCTCTCGTAGTTTTCCATAACCGCCGAGAAATACTCGCCGACGCTCTCGGAACCCGCGCCGTAATAATGCCCTATAAACTCGTCGATTAAATCCTGCGTATCGTAGTAAGGGTTCCATGCAAGTCTGCTTCTTACGTATACTCTCATAGACGACATCGGCGAAATTCCGTTCTGCATGCACGCCTGTTCAAAATAGTAGGTCATTCCGAGTTTCGAGTAAAGCCTGAACGAGTCGCCCTCGTGAGACCAGTTGTTGAAATGAAGTTTATACGACTGGAAGTTCGTTCCGTAAGAGTACATCATAAGGTGATCGGTGATAGCCGCCCAACCTTTGATGTATTCGGTGTAAGTCTGATTCGTCTCGCAGGTATCGTCTCCGAGCGGATGGGTGTAGCACATACCGATGGGAGTATACATAACGCCGACCGAAACCTGACCGCTTCTCGGCACGGACTCTTTGTTTACGGGTACGTATTCGCCGTTCTCGAGTTTTACGGGCGGTTCTTTGTACGCGTAATAGAAAAGACCTACGATTGTGATTTTCTTCGTTATATCCTTAGATTTAAGGTGATTTTCAACCTTTTCGGCGACAATATTCAAAAATCTCGAATAAACGCCGCCCGCGCCGCCGTAAGTTTTTTCGTATTCTTTGCACGTTTTGCAGTCGCATGAACCTATGGAATCTTCGCCGCCGACCATAAGGTACGGACCTGTCGCGCCGTCTACGTAATTCGATATGAGACTGTTCGCAACGACTTCGGCAGACTTCGGATTGGAATAGCAAAGTTGCCCGTTTTTCCATAAGTCTTTATACAGACTCGGCGAAGCGAGATAAGCCGTCGTATGACACCACAGTCCGTTGTAGAGATTGCCGTCAAGATTATATCCGCCGTTTTTGGAAGCGTAGATATACATTCTCAAAGCCTCTTTCGTCTTGCCTCTTCCGCTCATCTCGCCGTCTTCGGCTGTAACCGTTCCGAGAGCGGGACGATATTTATAATCGAAGTTTTTAAGTCTGAGTTCGTTGAAATAGTCGAAATCGACTTCGTCGTAAGCGTACGCCTTATAGTTTATCTGATAATACAAAAACCTGTAAACCGAGAAAAGCGTTCCGTATTCGGCGGCTCCCGCCATGTATACGTTTCCGTTTCTCGTATAGACGGAAACTCCGTTGTCGCCGAGTTCGGCGTATGACGGTTGCAAATTCGCCTCAGTTAAAAGTTCGGTATCGCCGACCGAAAGATATTTGCCGCCCTCGTCAAGATTTTCGTCGGTTATAATCGAAAGTTTGCAACCCGTGGATTCGTTTAAAAAGTATACGAGTTCCTCCGCGGCGTACTTCTCCGTTCTCGTCGCCTTTTTGCCGATAACGACCTTATAGGCGGACTTTTTATCTTTGATAAGCGTTATATCCGTATCGGGGAAAGCGACCGCTTCGCCGCCTACTTTCTTTACTTCGTTCAACGTTTTCGGAGTTTTTTCCGATAAAGTTTTCACATTTTCCGTCGCCGCGTTTCCGCCTTTTTTCAAAGCGATTTCGCTGCCGCAACCGCTCAGCAAAAGCATTGCCGTTAAGGCTACGGCGGCAACTGCGGAAGTAATGGATTTTTTCATCTTACTACCCTCCTTATCTTGCGATAACGGTAAATTCCGCTACCGTATAGTTCTGGTATTCGTCGTAAACGGCGTATCTTATCGTATATTCGCCCGCCGTTTTGAAGGTGTACGAGCCGTCCTTTATAAGTTCTTTGCGGTTGTTGCCGTAGAGAACGTAGACGTATGATAAAAGTTTATCGGTACTCGTATAGTTGTCGGAATATTCCGCTTCGGGAAGAGTTAAAGTCGTCCCGACTTCAACGCTTGCGGAAAGTTTGCCCACTTTGATTTCGGGCGGCACTATATCGTAACAATAAACGGTAGTCATAATCGCGTCGGCCCCGTAAGCCTGATACTCTATTCTGTACCTGCCGTACTTGTCGGTATAAAATTCGTACCGTTTGTCCGCCGAACCCGAGAGAATGACTTTTTTGTCGGGTCCCGTGACGGTAAACTTAACGGGAACGGACGAACCGAATAAATCGTAAGCCGTTACCACTTCGGTTTCGACCTTATATCCCGCGTAGGTAGTGAGAACCGAACGATAGTCGGGACTTGTCAGATACTCCACCGTATTGTTGAGTTTTCTCGAAGTAATTCTCCTCGCTCCTATCTTGAAAAGGGTGATTTGCGACTCGTCCGAAACGTCGGTAAGTTCGATTCCGATATAGGCTTTGCCGCTGTCGAAACCCTCGAACTTCTTGCCGTTTGCATAGTAACCGATTTCGTATATGACTTCTCCGCTCTGATTTACTATCGCCTTTTTGGAAACGTCGTATTCGGCGTGATACAACTCGCCGAATTTCTTGACGGGTATTTCGATTTTTTGCTCGGCTTTTTTGGAGTCGGTAAACGTTATTTTCGCCGAGCCGTAATTTTTCGCCACGTCTTTCATTTCGATGGCGAGAGCGGTTTCGGGAATAGCCGTATCGAAGTAAAGAGACGCGTTTTTGCCCTTTTCAACCGTCTTTAAACTATATTCCATATCTCCCGAGACCGAAACGGAGGCGAGATTATTCAAAGCAAGGTGGTTTTCGACGAAAATATCCTTTTCCGCAACTACCTCTATCGTCGTAGCGTACTCGGCTTTCGCGGTTCCGTTTTCGCAAACGTATTTAACCTCGAACGTTCCCGCCGCAGAAGCGGTAATTTCCATTTCCTTGCCGACCTTAACGCCGTTAAAGTACACGCTTACGGGGAAATAAGTCTTTTCGTCGCCGCTGTATAAAACGCCGTCCGCAGTCGGGAACTTTATCGTTCCTCCGACAACTACCGAACGAGGCAGCGAGGGAGCGTTTAAAATAGGAGCCTCGGAGTCTGTGACGGTTACCGTCTTGTTAAATGGTATTTTTCTGCCGACGAGGTCTGAAAGCGTTACGTTTACCGTATATTCGCCCGCCTTTTCGGGGGTGAAATAATAACCGCCGTTCGCTTTCTCAAGGGATATTTCGGCATCGCCCGAAAGAACTTTCGTTGTCACCGAGACATCGCCTATACCGCCGCCCGCGATTCCGCCGTAAACGAAAACGCTCGTTCCCGTATAAGCCGAATCAACTATTGCGTCGCTAAACTTATAGGTTAAAGCCCTTTCATCCTCCGAAACGGTCACGGTTATGCTTTTTCTTCCTACTTCGTCAGACCTTTTCGCAACGTATTCTATCGTGTATTTGCCCGCCGCGACGGTTTTAAACATACCGCCCGTAACGGGAAGAACGTACCCGTCGGGAGCGTAAACGAAAGCGTCTACGTCCGTAAGGATTTCATCGCCGTAAGTCGCTTCGCACGGAAATACGGGGTACGACTCGCCGACAAGCCCTTCGGGCAAATATCTCGGGTCGTATTCGCCGTAGTCGATTTCGATTTCTATTGCAGGCGAAGTTTTCGCCATAGAGACGATAGAAAAGGAAAAAGCGAAAACGCTTGCGATCGACAATGCGAAAATCGAAAAGAGTTTGCTTAGTTTGTTCACCATTTTTATAACCTCTCTGTCATATAAGATTTCGTTAGAGATTTAATTTTTATAATATAACTTGCCGAATGGCAAATATCGCTGCCGCAACGCGGGACGCCGAGGCGTCGTCCCCTACGGCTCAACTCCGACTTGTCGCGAGGTAATTTCTAATCACTCTCGCCTTCCCCTTTGGAGTTAATTTATAATGAGCCATAACTCGCTTCCTCCTTCGGGGGAAGTGGTTTGACGGAATGAAATTAAAGTCAAACCGATAGGGGATAAAATGCAAAGCAAAACGTAATAGTGATTTATTGCCCCCTTCCGTCACTTTTAGCGACACCTTCCCCGAAGGTGACGGCAGGCGCTACATATTTCACCGCACTTACAACGATGGAGACGGCAAAAAGGTAAGTCAAAGTTAAAAATTTCCCAAAGGTAAAGCCTTGCCTGCCGTTTTGTCAATTCCTACCGTTTCAAAAAAATTTTTTTGCAAAAAAACATATAAAAACAAGATACCCGATTTATACAGGTATCTTGCTCTTTTTATAGCCTCTTTTTACGCTTTTTATTTAACGCAAAAATATCCCGTCGCCGTTTTCAGCGGCGGGATATTCGCTTTTTTATTTATTTCGCTTTGCAGCGTCGTTAATTATTTAACGATTTTCGCAACAACGCCCGATCCGACGGTTCTGCCGCCTTCACGAATAGCGAAACGAAGACCTTCTTCGCATGCGATAGGCGTAATAAGTACTACGTCGATCGTTACGTGGTCGCCGGGCATTACCATTTCAACTCCCTCGGGAAGTTTGATGGTTCCGGTAACGTCCGTAGTTCTGAAATAGAACTGAGGTCTGTAGTTGTTGAAGAACGGAGTGTGTCTTCCGCCTTCTTCTTTCGTAAGGACGTAAACCTGTCCGCTGAACTCGGTGTGAGCGTGAACGGAACCCGGTTTAGCAATAACCTGTCCTCTTTCGATACCGCTTCTGTCGATACCACGAAGAAGAGCGCCTACGTTATCGCCTGCCTGAGCCTCGTCAAGAGTCTTTCTGAACATTTCAAGTCCGGTGATAACCGAAGTGGTGGGCTTATCCTGAAGTCCTACGATTTCAACGGGATCGCCGACGTGAGCAACACCTCTTTCAACTCTTCCGGTTGCAACGGTACCACGACCACTGATCGTGAATACGTCTTCTACAGGAAGAAGGAACGGCTTAGCGTCGTCTCTTTCAGGAGTCGGAATGTAGTTGTCGATAGCGTCCATGAGTTCGAGAATGCACTGGCATTCGGGAGCGGCAAGAACTTCGGCGTCGGGGCAGCCCGAGGAAGCCTTTTCAAGAGCCTTCAAAGCAGAACCCTTGATGATAGGCGTATCGTCGCCGGGGAATCCGTACTCGTCAAGAAGTCCTCTGACTTCCATTTCAACGAGTTCCAAAAGTTCGGGATCGTCTACCTGATCGCACTTGTTAAGGAATACGATGATGTAGGGAACGCCAACCTGACGAGCAAGAAGAATATGCTCTCTGGTCTGCGGCATCGGACCGTCGGTAGCGGCAACAACAAGGATTGCGCCGTCCATCTGAGCGGCTCCGGTAATCATGTTCTTAACGTAGTCTGCGTGTCCCGGGCAGTCAACGTGAGCGTAGTGACGCTTGTCGGTCTTGTATTCAACGTGAGCGGTGTTAATCGTAATACCTCTCGCTTTTTCTTCGGGCGCCTTATCGATCTGATCATATCTCATCTTCTCAGCGTCGCCCTTGCAAGCCATAACCATCGTGATCGCAGCGGTCAAAGTAGTCTTGCCGTGGTCAACGTGTCCGATCGTTCCGATGTTTACGTGCGGTAAACTTCTGTCAAATTTTGCTTTTGCCATAGTTTGTTTCCTCCAATGATTTTTTGTTTTTGATTTTTTTTATTTTTTTGTATTATAACCGTTTTCACGGTAAAATAACCTTAATTTTTATCGGTTACGCCGATAAGTCGTTTTTTATTTTCTTACCGAGGCGAAATTTTCTCTCGCCTCGGACAAGCGTTTGTAGAAATTATTCGTCGCGTTTAACCGCTCTCTCTCCGATAATCTTCTCGGAAATGGACTTCGGACACTCGTTGAAGTGGTCGAACTGCATTGTGAACTGACCTCTTCCCTGAGTTCTCGAACGAAGTTCGGTAGCGTAACCGAACATTTCCGAAAGCGGAATGAACGAGTCGATAACTTTCGAGCCGTTTCTGTCTTCCGTTCCGAGGATAGTACCTCTTCTCGAAGAAACGTTACCCATAAGGTCGCCGAAATAATCTTCGGGCGTTACGATTTCAACCTTCATGATAGGCTCTAAGAGTACGGGGTTAGCCTTCTTCATACCGTCTTTGAACGCAAGCGAACCCGCGATCTTGAACGCCATTTCCGAAGAGTCGACTTCGTGGTAAGAACCGTCGTAAACGGTCGCTTTGAAATCGACCATTTCGTATCCCGCAAGGTAACCGTTTTTGGAAGCCTCTTCGATACCCTTTCTGATAGGTTCGATATATTCCTTCGGAATCGATCCGCCGACCGTTTCGTCGACGAACTCGAAGCCCTTTCCGGGTTCCAAAGGCTCGAATCTGACTTTACAGTGACCGTACTGACCTTTACCGCCGGACTGTCTCTTGTACATTCCTTCGGCGTCGACCGCTTTTCTGAACGTCTCTTTGTAAGAAACTTGCGGCTTACCGACCGTCGCTTCGACTTTGAACTCTCTCAAAAGTCTGTCTACGATGATTTCGAGGTGAAGTTCGCCCATTCCGGCGATAATCGTCTGTCCCGTTTCTTTATCCGTATAGAACTTGAAGGTCGGGTCTTCCTCGGCAAGTTTTAAAAGCGCGAGGGTCATTTTTTCCTGTCCCGCTTTCGTCTTAGGCTCGATTGCAACCTGAATAACGGGTTCGGGGAATTCCATCTTTTCAAGGATAATCGGGTGGTCTTCGTCGCAGAGCGTATCGCCCGTCGTCGTGTCTTTAAGACCGACTATCGCGCAGATATCTCCCGAATAAATCCTGTCGATTTCCTCTCTGTGGTTAGCGTGCATCAAAACGAGTCTGCCGACTCTTTCTTTCTTGCCCTTAGTGGAGTTATAAACGTACGAACCCGCCGCGAGCGAACCCGAGTAAACTCTGAAATAAGCGAGTTTTCCTACGAACGGGTCTGCGACCATCTTGAACGCAAGTCCCGCAAACGGCTCGTCGTCGTCCGTCTTTCTCTCTTCTTCCTGATCGGTTTCGGGATTGATACCCTTGACGTGATCTACGTCGATAGGACTCGGAAGATAATCGACTATTGCGTCGAGAAGGTGCTGAACGCCTCTGTTTTTATAACTCGAACCGCAAAGAACGGGGTTCATCTTCATAGCGAGAGTACCCTTTCTTATGGCTTTCTTCATTTCTTCGGGGGTAAGTTCGCCCGTCTCGAAGAATTTCTCCATAAGTTCGTCGTCCTGCTCCGCGCAAACCTCCATCAAAGCGTTTCTCGCTTCGGCTGCCGCGTCCGCGTATTCCGCGGGGATAGGTCCTACCGTGAAATCTTTGCCGAGGTCGTCGTGATATATGATGGAATCGTTCTGAACGAGGTCGATTATTCCGCAGAAAGTATCTTCCTTACCGATGGGAAGGCAGATGGGAATAGCGTTGGCTTTAAGCCTCTCTCTCATCATCTTTACGGCGTTGTCGAAGTTCGCGCCGTTGATATCCATCTTGTTGACGTACGCGATACGGGGAACGTGGTACTTGTCCGCCTGACGCCATACCGTCTCGGACTGCGGCTCGACGCCGCCCTTCGCGCAGAACGTAGCGACCGCTCCGTCGAGTACGCGGAGAGATCTTTCGACCTCTACGGTAAAGTCAACGTGTCCCGGAGTATCTATAATGTTAATTCTGTTACCTTTCCAGAAACAGGTGGTAGCGGCGGAGCAAATGGTAATACCTCTCTCCTGCTCCTGTACCATGAAGTCCATCGTGGCGGCTCCGTCGTGAACCTCGCCGAGTTTATGCGTCTTTCCCGTGTAGAAAAGAATACGCTCGGTGGTCGTCGTCTTACCCGCGTCGATGTGCGCCATTATACCGATATTTCTGGTATGTTGTAAGTCGTATTGTCTTGGCATATCGTTAAATCACTCCTTAATAGTAAGAAAAACGCAGAAATTACCAGCGATAGTGAGCAAACGCCTTGTTTGCTTCAGCCATTCTGTGAGTATCTTCTTTCTTCTTAACCGCGCCGCCCGCGTTGTTGTAAGCGTCCATGAGTTCGGAAGCGAGTTTATTGCTCATATCGCGGTCGCTTCTCTTTCTCGCGCTCGCAACTATCCAGCGGATAGCAAGCGTCTGTCTTCTCTCCGGTCTGATTTCGATAGGAACCTGATAGTTGGAACCGCCTACTCTTCTCGCTTTTACTTCGAGAAGGGGCATTACGTTGTTCATCGCCTGCGTGAACACGTCCATAGGCTCAACTCCGAGTTTTTCCGCCGATTTCTTCAAAGCGTCGTAAACGATCGTCTGAGCCGTTCCTTTCTTGCCGTCGAGCATTACTTGGTTTATAAGTTTGGTAAGCACTTTATTGCCGTATATCGGATCCGGTAATACGTCTCTCTTCGGCACGTTACCTCTTCTTGGCATTGTTGTTGTCCTCCTTTAAATTTTTTTAGGGTAATTAACCCGTGTACAGCTATCGCTCTTAAACCGTATATTCTACGGGAGCGAACCTTCCGACGCCCGTGGCGTCGTACTGCCTACTTTTTCGGGCGTTTCAGAATTTCCGCCATAAGTAGGGTGAATGTTTTTGGTTTTGCAAAAAGTCTCTTTAAAAAGATTACTTAGGACGCTTAGCGCCGTATTTGCTTCTTGCCTGCTTTCTCTTCGCTACGCCTGCGGTATCGAGAGTTCCGCGAATGATGTGATATCTTACGCCGGGAAGGTCTCTGACCCTGCCGCCACGAATGAGAACGGAACTGTGTTCCTGAAGGTTGTGTCCTTCGCCCGGAATGTAAACCGTTCCTTCCTGCTTGTTCGTAAGACGTACTCTCGCGATCTTACGAAGAGCCGAGTTAGGCTTTTTGGGGGAAGTCGTAGTAACCGAAAGGCATACTCCTCTCTTCTGAGGGCAATGTCCCATGATAGGGGTCTTGCACTTGTCCGCCGCCGTAACTCTGCCTTGCTTGATGAGTTGGTTGATCGTTGGCATTTCTTTACCTCCTTATAGTAGTGGATATTCTGAAAACGGACCCTATTCCGTTTAAAGAAAGCGTGATTATCGTGCTGTTTTAAACACGGCAAATTTTCCGTAAAACATACGTTTACAGATAAATGCTTAAAAAGTATATCATTAAAAAATGTTTTCGTCAACTGTTTTTTCGCTCTTTACGCTAAATATTGACGACGTCGGACAAAAAATCCGCCTTAGCCTCGGAGGCTGCAAAAAAAACGGTAGAACAATAAAAACCGCAAATATTTGCGACCTTTTTAATCATAATCTTGCCTTCTCCTTCGGGGAAGGTGGCAAATCGAGCGGTTTTTCGCGAAGATTTGACGGAAGGGGACAATAAATTGCTAACTTTTACGAATTTTCGTTTTTATCCCCTATCGTCAAAATCTCGTTTACACTCCATTTTGACACTTTCCCCGAAGGAGAAAGCAAGAAAAATAGCGACACTCCTCTGTTTTTTAATTATGGCTATTCGCCGCTAAGGTTAAAACAGTTTTGGTTTTTACAGTTCAACGCAGTTAAAGAATTTCCATTCCCGCAAGCATTATTTTGTCGGGACCTCGGAAGTTGCGTTCGGTTACGATTTTATCCGTCGCTTTCAAGGTCTCTAAGACGTTCGACAGTCTGCCGCTCATCGATATTCCCGTTACGGGAACGATCTTTTCGCCGTCGAAGTAGTACGCAAGCCTTATCTCGCCGCCTATATAATCATTATATAAGTCGAGTTGAAGTCCCGAAAGGGAAATACATTCAATATAAGGCTGCTTTTTAATCTCCTCTTCGGTAAGCGAGCCTTTTTCGACCTCGAAACAACGCAGATTTCCCGTCGCTTCTTCGCCGAGGTATTGCGCGAATCTGTTCGAGCCGTATCTTCCGACCACCTTGCCGCCGCAAATAATCTTTTTATCTTTAAGGCTCGTTCCGTCGGCGTCGAAAGTAGCCGAATAAACGCTGCCTTTTACCGCTCCTCTCGCGGTCACGGTAAGTTTGTCGCCCGTCGGGTTGTTTTGCCAGCAGTCGCCTACGTTTTTTACGTTGGAATGAGAATATGCGGTCGCGTAATCGGCGTCCGTCGCCAGTTCGGATATGAGTTCGGAAATTTCCTTGGCTTTAAGAATTACTTTCACGTCTCCGATTTTTTCGGGTTTCACGGCGTGTTTTCTGTCTCTGACCTCTTTCATCTTTCCGTCTATTTCTGCGGTTATCGCGGCGGAATCGAACTCCGAAGTTCTGTAAGCCTCGTAGAGTTCGACCGACTCTCCGCCCTCGTTCCACGTCGGAATAGCCTCTATCATTATCTCGTAGCCCGTCTCGGATTTATCTACGCCCTTGCTGTTTTTTACCGTGGTTTTTTTCTTGTATATGAAAATTTCGACCGCGTTTATAGAGCCGTCCTTATAATTATCGGCTGCGTATACCGCCTCCGCGACTTTCGCGGCGAGTTCCTCGGGTTCGTATTCCTTAATATTCGACGGCGCGTCCGTTTCGGCTTTGCCGCCGTCGGGAATTTCGTAAGGCTCGTTGAATACAAGTTCCGCCCTTTTAGCCGCCGAAGCGATCTTGCCTTTCAGTTCGCTTTCGGTAGTCGAAGCGTAGACCGAAAAGGACGATTCGCCTTTTTTGCCGTCGTGATCTTTATAAACCGTCACGGAAACGTCCGTATAGTCGGTCGCCCTTACGGTTTCGAGTTTTCTGTGGACGAAAAACGCCTCGTAAGACTCGTTTTTCACTTCGTTTATCCTGTAGTCGGAAAGTTCCTTGTTCTCTTTAAGATATTTCGTTACGTCAATCATGCGAGTTTCACCTTCACTTTGAGCGCGGGACCTCCGTCGGTCACCCTCACCCATTCTTTATATCCTTTGCCGCACATTCCCGCGCCGATAATCTCCTCGCCGCCCGAAATCATCGTTATCGATTTCAGAAGTTCGGGAACGCTTCCGCTCATCACGACGGGCGAAACGTAGTTTTCGGTGAGTTTGCCGTCGATTATCTCTATCCCGTATTCCGCGGTGCATTGAATCTGCCAGTTCTTCGGGTCCTCCATACCGTTGTTGGTCTCGAAGAGCATATAGCCGTGTTTTACCGACTTTATCATATCTTCGAGTTTGTCGTTTCTTCCCTCGAAGAAAGTGTTCGTCATTCTCGTATAAGCCTTTCTCTTGAAACTCTCTCTTCTGCCGTTGCCCGTTGGTTTAACGCCGAGTTGGCACGCCGAAACGAGGTCGCATATTCCCGAAACGAGAACGCCGTCCTTTATAATCTGAGTATCGCCCGCCAAAACTCCGTCGTCGTCGAAGAAGTAGGAAGCCGCCGAAACGACCGCCGCCGCCCCGTCTCTCATATTCGATATAGGCGAAGCGACGTATTTGCCGACGTACTCCTTCGCGAGCGCTCTGTCCTTTACGAACTGATCCATTTCAACCCCGTGACCGAACGCCTCGTGAGCGATAAGTCCCGTTATCGAACTGTCGGTTATGACGTCGTATACCCCCGGTTTAATAGGCTCGGCTTTTACAAGGTGAGCGGCTTTGTCGATAAGTTTTCCTATTTTCGACGGCAACTCTTTCATTACCTCGGATACGTTGCACGAATACGCGTCCTCTCTCGCCCTGACGATTTTTCCGTCTCTGTAAACGGCTATCGCCATACCGTTGCACCAACCGTAAGACTGGTCGAGTTCTCTGTTTTTCGTTATGAACAGTTTGGAAACGGTAAAGGGTTGCAGATAACCTATCGCGTTTACGACTTTGTCGCTCGCGTTTTTGATTTTATCTCTTATCGACTTGCAGAAATCGAGAAGTTCGCCGTCCGTATACTCGTCGAAGTCAACCCCTCTTACGAAAGATTTTACAAGCGGCTCGTCCGCAGGCTTCGATATCGGCTTAATGGTTTTATCCTCTAAACTCGCGGAAATTTTCGTCTCTTCGACTATCTTTTTCGCAAGTTCTTTCATATCGCCCGAAATATCGTCCGTCGAGTATTCTCTGAACGCGTCGCCGTTCCAGAGTTTTACGACGAAACCGCATTCGCCCGCGCCGTCGCGGATACCCGAAGAACGAGCGTCCGCCATGTAAAGCGTAGCCTTTACGTCCGTACCGAGTACGCTGACGTATTCGAACGTTTTTCCGAGTTCGGCTACGAGTTCTTTAATGATTTTTCTCTTTTCGTCGAGAAATTTTGAAAATGCCATCGTTTATTACTCCTGTGTATCGCTTCTCGGGCAGAAGCCCGAATTTTACTTGTTTTATAAGTTTTTAATCGTTTTATAGAGTTCTTCGGCTGTCGAAACAAGGGTTTTCGCCCCGTTTTCGAGCAGAAGTTCCTTATCCCTGTACCCCCAGAGAACGGTTATCCCGTCCACGCCCGAATTTCTTGCCGTTAAAACATCCACTTCGCTGTCGCCGACGTACACGGCGTCGTCCTTTTTCACGCCGAGGGCGTTTAGGGTGATTTCCACGGGCTGTTTGTCGGGTTTTGTTTTTACTCCGTCGCGCTGACCGAAAACGTAGTCGAATATTCCGTTTCCGAAGAAAGTTTTTATAACTTCGTTCGTTCCGTCCTGCGGTTTATTGGAAACAACCGCGAGCAGATACCCGTCGTTTTTAAGTTTTTTTATAACGTCTTTCATACCCTCGTAGACGAATGTTCTCGGACTTCCGCAAAAGTTATACGACTTATTGTAAAAATCGACTATCTCGTTAAAATTATCGGGCATAACGCCTTTAAGAGAACGTTCGATTAAAATCTTCGCGCCGTTGCCGACGAATCGTCTCGCCTCGTCGGGGGTAATTTCGTTATATCCGAATTTTCTGAGGGCTAAATTGACGTTGTCGCAAATATCGAGCGTAGTATTGGTCAAAGTGCCGTCGAGGTCAAAAATCACTGCTTTTTTCATATATCGTTACCTTGTTTGTTGTTGTTTAGTTGAAAATTTGTTTTGAGGAACGCCTCGTTTTGAAACGCGTACGTTTTACGAAGCGTATACGTTTTTCGGGACGCCCTCTTCTTAAAAACGCAAGCATTTTTAAGAGTTCTTCGGGGCGCCGTCCCCTACGGCTGTAAAACAACTTGCTGCAAAGCAAAATATCACTCCTGTTTCTCGGGACGTCGGGGCGCCGTCCCCTACGGCTTCACACATAACACTTGCCGCAAGGCAATTTCACCGCCGTCAGGCGATTTCACTTACCGAAGTTAAATATCACTTTGCGTAGCAAAATATCACTTGCCGCAAGGCAAATATAACTGCGATAACAATATCACTCGGCTCACATTCTCTCGGGAACCTGTATTCCGAGAAGTCTGAGCGCAGACGTTATTACCATAAGCGTACACTCGCAAAGGGTAAGCCTGAAATTGCGGACGTTCTCGTTTTCGCCTATTATCTTACAGTCGAAATAGAACTTGTTGAACGCCGACGCAACCTCTATCGCATACCTCGTTATAAAGAACGGTTCCAACTTTTCCGCCGCCGCCTTTACGACCTCGGGGAAGGTGGAAAGTGTGGCTATAAGTTGATATTCGTCGTCGTTCACCTCGTCGACGGTATATTTTCCTATCTCGCCGCCCTTCCTTAAAACGCTCTTTATCCTCGCCGCGGTATACTGAACGTAAGGCCCCGTTTCGCCGTCGAAATTCAGTATCTTATCGTAACTGAACGCTATGTCTTTTATCTTGCTGTTGGAAAGCGCGCCGAATACGACCGCTCCCGTTCCGACCTGTCTCGCGATGGTCTCTTTGTCCTCTAGGTCTGGGTTTTTCTGTTCGATTATTTCGAGACACTTTTCGTGACACTTTTTAAGCACGTCCTCTAAAAGCACCACCGTGCCGTTTCTCGTACTCATCGCTACCTGATTGCCGTTTTCGTCCAAAAGCGACACCATTCCGTAAGCGACGTGAACGAGATCTTTCGCCCACGGCTTACCCATGAGTTCCAACACCTTGAAAATCTGTCTGAAATGCAGATTCTGCTGATAGGCAACGACGTACAGACATTTGTAGAAGTCGTAATGTTCCTTTCTGTAACAAGCGGCGGCGAGGTCTCTCGTGGCGTACAGCGACGCCCCGTCCGAACGCAGAATTATGCACGGCGGCATACCGTATTCTTCGAGGTCTACAATCTTCGCCCCCTGACTCGTCTTTAAAAGACCCTTTTCTTCGAGTTCGTCTATTACGGGCTGCATCTTGTCGTTATAAAAACTCTCGCCCGCGTAGGAGTCGAACTTGATGTCGAGTTCGTCGTATATCTTGCCAACTTCTTTGAGCGTAATTTCCTTGAAACGGTTGAAGAGTTTTACGCACTCCTCGTCGCCGTCCTCGATGAGTTTGAAATACTTTCTCGCCTCGTCGTCCATAGACGGATTTTCTTCGCTTTCTTTGTGATAACGAACATATAGACGGGTTAATTCCTTTACGCCGCCATCTTCGACCGATTTTTCGCTGCCCCAATGCTTGTATGCGTATATGAGTTTTCCGAACTGCGTGCCGTAGTCTCCGAGGTGGTTTATTCCGACGGCGTTATATCCGCAGAATTTAAAAATACGGTAAAGCGCGCCGCCTATGACGGTGGTCGAAAGGTGTCCTATATGAAATGGCTTTGCGATATTGACAGACGAATAGTCTATGCAAATCGTCTTGCCCTCGCCCTCGTCCGACGAGCCGAATTTTTCGCCCTCCGAAGTAATTCTGTCGATAGTCTCTTTTACGAGACCGAGCCTGTTCACCTTGAAGTTGAGATAGCCGTTCACGGCGGAAACCTCGCTTACGACGTTGTCGGTCACGAACTTATTTTTGAGTTCTTCGGCAATCATAACGGGGGATTTACGCATTACCTTGGCAAACTTGAAGCACGGCAAAGCGTAGTCGCCCATTTCCTTGTCGGGAGGAACGACTATATTCGAGGCTATTTCCTCAATCGGCAAATTCAAATCGCCGAGTTTTTCGGCTATATATTTTCTGTAATCCATAGTCTACCTTTCTTTTTTTCTTAGATTTTATCACAAAAACGTAAATATCGCAACAAAAGAATTGAATATTTTTTCGTTTTGCGTTATAATTTAGCGAGAATTAAAAGTATTTGGAGTAAAATCATGAAATTAGGAGTAGTAGGGCTTCCGAACGTAGGCAAGTCCACCCTTTTCAACGCTATAACTCACGCGGGGGCGCAGGCTGCGAATTTTCCCTTCTGCACAATCGAACCGAACGTAGGCGTCGTCGCCGTTCCCGACGAAAGGCTCGCGAAACTCGCCGCTCTGTATAACTGCAAAAAAATTACGCCTGCGACGATAGAATTCGTAGACATCGCCGGACTTGTAAAAGGCGCGTCGAAAGGCGAAGGTCTCGGAAACAAATTCCTCTCGCACATAAGAGAGGTTGACGCGATAGTCCACGTCGTAAGATGCTTTATCGACGAAAACGTAACGCACGTCGAAAACGGCGTCGACCCCATAAGGGATATAGGCATTATCAATCTCGAACTCATTTTAGCCGATATCGAAACCGTCCAGAAACGCTACGATAAGGCTTACGGAATGATTAAGTCGGGAGATAAAAAGTATAAAATCGAATCGGATATTCTCCGCAAGGTCTTAGACAGGCTCGAAGAAGAAAAACCCGTGAGAGGAATGGATCTTACCGAGGACGAACAGAAATACGTCGACGGACTTTTCCTTCTGTCGGCAAAGCCGGTAATTTACGCGGCGAACGTATCGGAAAGCGATATGGGAAAAGACATTTCGGATATTCCGCTTGCGAAACTCGTCAAGGACTACGCCGAAAAAGAAGGCAGCGAAACGCTCGTCATCTGCGCGAGAACGGAAGAGGAAATTTCCGAACTTCCACCCGACGAAGCGGCAATTTTCCTCGAAGATTTGGGTCTTAAAGAAAGCGGACTGAACAGGCTCGTAAAGGCTTCGTACAAACTTTTGGGACTTATCAGTTTCCTCACGGCGGGCGAACCCGAAACGAGAGCCTGGACGATAAAAGAAGGAACGAAAGCGCCGCAGGCGGCGGGAAAAATTCACAGCGACTTTGAAAAAGGATTCATAAGAGCCGAATGTATCGACTGGCAACTGCTTTTAGAGTGCGGCAACTACACGAAAGCGAAGGAACTCGGCAAAGTGCGTTCGGAAGGCAAGGACTACGTTATGAAAGACGGCGACGTCGTTCTCTTCCGCTTCAACGTTTAAATTTATAACAACCGCATACGATAAGACATAAAAAAAACAAGATACCCGAAAGCAACGTCGGATATCTTTTTTTATTAGTTTTTACGGGACGTCGGGACGAGTGATATTTCGCTACGCAATGTGAAATTTACCTTCGGTAAGTGAAATCGCCTGACGGCGGTGAAATTGCCTTGCGGCAAGTTGTTTACAGACGTAGGGGACGGCGCCCCCGACGTCCCGAAATTCTCGTTTTTTTTATCGCGGGAAACGGCGCACTCGCAGAGCCCTTAAAAATATGGCACCCAAAAAAAACGATAAACCCGTTATTTTTGATAAGTTATTGTTTTTTATTACCGGTCGAACGGGCGTATTCGCATTCCAAACCCCTTTTCTTCAATTTCTCTATCGCCCACCTGCATAACTCTTCCGTCTCGTATATCCCGAATACCGTCGATCCGCTACCCGTCATTCCGCACGCCGACGGCGAAAGACTTTTGACCTCTTCGAGATTTCTTTTCACTTCTTCGTTCAATTCGACCGCAGGTACCGTCAAGGCGTTCGACACGCATTTGCAAAGCCCGTCAAAATCGTTGGTTTTTAAAGCCTCTACCGCCTTTTCGGTATCGGTAAGCACTCCTCCGTTTCCGAGTTCGTCGAAACGCTTATAACATTCGCCCGTATTCACGCCCGTTTCGGCGTAGACAAGTACGAAATGCAAGGTCATATCCGTTTCGATTTTGCGAACCTTTTCGCCTCTGCCCGAAATTACGGCAAAACCGCCTTCGGTCATATACCCCGTATCGCTACCGAGTCTGTCCGCAAGCGGTTTTATATCGTCGCTTATCCCCGTCGCCTTTTTCAACGCGACGAGTACCCCCGCCGCATCGGCAGAACTCCCTCCGAGTCCTCCCGCGAGCGGTATGCGTTTAAATATTTCGACTTCTATTCCGCCGCCTGAATTATATTCTTCCGAAAAAAGTCGAGCGGCTTTATACGCGTTGTTGGTCTCCGTCGGCAAATCCTCGCCAAGACCCCTCATTTTCAGGGTAATTCCCTCGCGTTTTTTTACGTTTACGGTCACCGTATCGTATAAATCTACGGTCGTCACGAGACTTTCTATATTATGAAAGCCCCCATCCGCCCCCGTAATATTAAGCGTGAGATTGATTTTTGCGTAAGATTTAACCTTCGTTCTCATTCGTTTTTCCTTTTTGTTTGTTCTTTCCTTTATTCTCTATTTCCCCTTTGAATAGGTAAAATCGAGATATTTCCTGCCGTCACCTTCGGGGAAGGTGTCGCTGAAAGCGACGGAAGGGGACAATAAATTACTATTTTCTATTGCTTTGCATTTTTTTCCCCTATCGTCAAAATCTCGTTTACACTCCATTTTGCCACTTCCCCCGAAGGAGGAAGCGATTGTCGCCGTTTTTACATTGTCTGCAATTTCGACGGCAAAGAGCGAACGTGCTTTTTATATCTTCTGCCTGTATACGACTATCCTCTCGTCGCCCCTGAGCGGAAATTCAAGTTCGCCGTTAAGCCTTTCTATCTCGTCTCCGTCAACCCTTAACTGCTTGGATATATCCCATAAAGTATCGCCCTTTTGCGGAACGTATACGCTTATCGCCGCGTCCGACTTTTCTCTTGCAGCCGTTTCGTTCACGCCGTTTATTACTGTTATTTTTTTATCGATAAACGACTTATAGGCGGCTTTTACCGTATAATTAAACCAAATCGCACCGTCTTTTATCACCGCCTCGAACTCGCTTAAACAAAGCCTTACGCAAGCGATTTCGCCCTCGCCTTTTATATCCGTCGAAAATGGCGACTCGGCGTTTACCGAGGTAATTCCGTTGTCCGCGTTCTTAAAGGCAACGTCCGCCCTCGCTATTCCGTTTACGGTAACTCCGTCGGCGGTTTTTACCACTCCGACTATCGACACTCTTTCGTCGAACGTGCCTATTATTTTGCCGCCCTCGGGAATATCGCCCGAAGCCGCGCCGCTAAGCCGCTCTTCCGTCGTGAACTGCCCGACGTATTCGCATACGGGTAGTTCCTCTCTTCTTATCTCGATTTCGCTGTCGACCGAATATACGTCGTCGGCGAACGTAACGGTCGTGGTTTCAACCGAAAATCCCGAGAAAGACAGGGCTATTTCCGCGCTTATCGCGCTTTTGCCCTTACCCTCGTCGGTATAGACCTTGAAAGTCGCCTTTTCCACTTCGCAATCGCCCGAGGCTCGCATATCGGGAAGCGAACCCGAATTTTCGAGTTCGAACCTGAACGGTATGCAGCGTTTTTCTTTGAGTATTTCATTGCCGTCAGAAAAAGGCAGCGTCTTTAAAGAGAGAACGACTTCTCCCTCGAATATTATGCACGAAACTCCGCTTTGAACGCTCTTTACGTTGACAGTCGCGCCGTGGCACAATACGTCCTTTATGGCGTATCCCACGTCGAACTCGTCGGTAATCGTAAAGTTGTCGTAAGTCGCCGCGCTGCGTTCGTCGATACTCTCCGTTCTCTCTCTGATTTTGAGATTATCTCCGCCTATAAGCGCGTTATCTTCGATTTTTCGTATTCCGTCGGCGACTACTTTTACCGCGCATTTAGCGACGTAACCGTCGGAAGAGGACACCGCTCTCGAATCTTCGGCGATAGCCCTGACAAGCGCGTTTTCAAACGGAATTTCCGCCGTAAGGTCGGCGTAAGCGTCCGATTTATCGAATCCGTCCTCGGTAAGGTAGACGAATCGAAACGCCACTTTGATTTTCGCCTTGGTCGTCCCGTTGTCGTTCTCGGTACCCACCACAAACGCCGTAGCCGATAATGACACGGGTTTTTTGACTTCGTTTTGAGTTGTTATCGCGCTTTCCGCGCTCAGTTTTACGTCGTATGAGACTCGTTCGGCCCCGCGCGCTTTGCCGTACTCCGGCTTTATCATACAATTTACCTCCGCATCTGATGTCGGTATATTGTATGAGACGAATTATCCTTTTATGCCGATTCTTCTGGCGAGGAATTTTTAATTATTACGTTTCCGCAACAGACCTCGGAATAGGAAAAACTCGTTTTGCCGTTAAAGTCGCCGTATGGCGAGACTGTAAAAAGGGCGGGATAGACGTTGGTTATTCTCCCTTTATAAGAAACGAACTTATTTCTGCCGAGATTTACCCGAACGTTTACGTCCTTACCCTTTTCTTTTTCTATCGCTTTTCTGATTAGACTTATATTTATATTAGACTTTACCATAGCGGAATTATCGCCCGACTATAATAAATTTATACTCAGCCGATAAAATTGCCGAATTTCCGACCTCTCTCGTCGCTTCGCGACACTTCGCCTCGGCGGCGGACGCCCCCCTTTTGTCGCTCTGCGACATTTTCCCCGTTTCATCGGGGAAATCTACCCCGAAGGGGAAAGCAAGAG
>ERZ779875.474-NODE-474-length-38794-cov-8.277756_pt1 | contig 38794 bp, 31 predicted proteins | sample MGYA00511246_ERZ779875 | MGnify/ENA primary metagenome ERZ779875 (study PRJEB29588, sample SAMEA2155093) | human gut metagenome | biome: human gut; feature: human-associated habitat; material: faeces | place: Denmark | collected 2008/2010 ... | reverse complement strand
GTTCAAATAGCTAGCCAGCGTATCCACACACTCATCTTTTCCCAGTAATTGAAGCTGTCGGATAATAAAAGCCTTTGTCTCCCGGTCGCTCACCTTATCCAAGGCTTTCAAATATGCGTTGGCTGTTGCTAGACGGGCATTTTCCTCACCTTTCGCCATCACGTAATGAGTCAATCCGCTCAACGCATAATCCACGTTCGAGTTACTGCCTTTTCCCGGAGCGTTAATCTTATTAATCAACATCAAGACCCCTTCCTCGCCAGTGGAGCTTAGGTCATTAATTAATTTGTTATATTCAGCTTGTTGCTCCGCCGGCATCTGTGCCAGTACATCGGCAACGATCGTCTTCGATGTACGATTAGCCGGGCTTTGAGCCATTAACATGCTACCGCACAACAATAAGCTGGCAATTGATATATATACTTTTTTCATATGTGTATGTGTTTAAATATTCCAAGGTGCTCTCATCGGCTGATCCAACAAACGATTAGCGGCCTCATCATTAATAAATTCCAGTTTTACGGGATCAAAGTGAAGCGTACGATTCAAACGAAGGGCTACGGCACCCATGTTCACGATCGTAGCGGAACGGAAGCCATTACGCTCATTCAAGGCAAAAGGCTGACGAGTCTTTACGCACTCGATAAAGTCGGTAACCTGTGGCTCGGGTTCGGGATAATCGGATAAATTTTTCTCCCAATCCGGGATATCACATACGAAATTCTTATAGACATTCCCGTTCGGTCCGGAAATATAAGGTGTGTTCGGATCCCCGTAATCACCTCCCCAAAGTACGATCTGGCAACCATCCTCATAGGTATACGTAATCGAGCGCCAAGTACCCACGGCGTCCGGATGTTGTTGCGGAGCATCCACCTCTACCTTAACCGGGCTGGTATTATCTTTTCCTAGAAAATATTGTACAGGGTCAATATAATGCTGTCCCATATCCCCTAAACCACCGCCGTCATAATCCCAGTATCCACGGAATGTCTGATGCACACGATGCGGGTTATAAGGTTTGTAAGGAGCCGGACCCAACCAAAAATCATAATCCAGCTCACTAGGCACCGATTGCGGTTCCAGATATTCTTTACCAACCCAATAGAACTTCCAGTCGAAACCGGTATGCTTGCTGATCGTTACCTTTAGCGGCCAGCCCAACATACCACTTTGAACCAGTTTCTTCAAAGGTTTCACGGGAGTGCCCAATCCATAGAACGGGTCTGCGAAACGGAACCAAGTGTTCAAGCGGAACATACGTCCGTATTGCTTCATCGCTTCCATTACCCGTTTACCCTCCCCGATCGTACGGGTCATAGGCTTCTCACACCAAATATCTTTTCCTGCTTTAGCGGCCTCGACAGACATGATACCATGCCAGTGAGGAGGCGTAGCTATATGAACGATATCTACATTAGGATCCAGAATCAAATCACGAAAATCATGGTATGCGGCAATCTTATCCTTTACCAACTGTTTACCTAGCTCCAGATGATTCTTATCGACGTCACACACGGCGACAAGACGAGTTCCGGCATAGTCCACATGTCCACGGCCCATACCACCTGTACCGATAATTCCTTTTGTCAATTGATCACTTGGAGCGATGAATCCATTACCCAACACGTGGCGCGGTACAATCGTAAATGCCGCGATTCCTCCAAGAGTCTTCAGGAAGTCTCTTCTGTTTGTCTTCATAGTACGAATTTAAAATTTAGATAGAATAGATTAACTTGAGTGACAAAAATAATCATAATACTCGAAGAGACAAGAAAAATGTATATAAAAAAGAAAAGGATGCCTTTAGCAAAGACATCCTTCCCTAGTATTTTATGAAAATTTATTACAAAGCGAATTGCGGTTGACGGTGAATCCATTGTCCACGGGTGAAATCCGGGAAGTCTACCAAAGCACCGCCACGAGCGATTGACATCTCTGACAAGCCGGAGATAGCGCTCCAAGCGGCAGCGTCATAGCAATCCATTGGAGCCGGTTTCTTATTACGGATAGCGTCGATCAAGTCGTACATCATGATATAGTCCATACCACCATGTCCGGCCTCAGCCGCCTCAGCGGAATGCTGTGCCCATAATTTATGGTCATATTGCTTGAACCATTCCTCCGAATCATCCCAACGGTGAGGTTTGGATTTACCCTGTACATATACATGATCGCCATCATTCATCCATAAACCCTCAGTTCCCTGAACACGGAAACCTAATGAATAAGGGCGAGGAGAATTGGTATCATGGGTTACGATGATCGTTTGTCCATTAGAACACTTAATCATAGAAGTCACGATATCTCCCAAATTGAAGTTGACCTTCGCCAACGGATGATTCTCACCCCCATTATCCACGATAAACTTATGCAATCCACGAGATTGAGTAGCCATAGCGGATAAAGAAAGGAAGCGGTTACCACGGTTGATATCCATGCAATTTGCTATCGGTCCGATACCGTGAGTCGGATAGATATCGCCATTACGATGTACGGAATGGTTCGTACGCCATTGAGCCTCGGCGAAAGCCGTCGGGCCCATACGAAGATCACCACTGCCCGGTACATAGTTGTAATGAGTTCCATCGTTGAATTTCACCTCACGCAAGTCATGCTCATAACCACAAGTACCATGCAATATCTCGCCGAACAAACCTTGGCGAACCATATTCAACGCAGCCATACAGTCACGACGATAACATACGTTCTCCATGATATTCAAATGGCTTCCGGTTGCTTCCGAAACATTTACCAAATCCCAGCACTCCTCGATCGTATTAGCGGCGGAAACCTCCACGCCTACATAAGGAACACCAGCCTTCATAGCGGCGACAGACATCGGAACGTGCCATTCCCAAGGACTAGCGATAATCACGCAATCAAATTCCTCGTTGTTCAACATATTCTCAAATTCACGTTCACCCCCTTTGTAAACTTTCGGAGCAGGAACATTAAATTTAGCGATATGTTTCAAGGTACTATCGATCGGGCCCTGTTGGATATCGCAAATCGCTACGATCTTATTACCGGGGATCGCCAATACATTATTAATATGCTCATGGCATCTAGAACCCGTTCCGATGAAACCGAAACGTAATTTACCATCATCTTTACCGGCTGTTTTTTTCTTTTGGGGTTCAGCGGCGGTTGTTGTAGCTCCGGCGTTTCCGGCCATTGCCAAGCCTGCGGCACCAATACCGGCGGCAGATACTTTCTTAAGGAATGAACGACGAGTGTTTTCCATATATTTTATAAATTAGTTTGTGTTTTGAGGATACAAAATTAAAAAAATATTTTTTGCTGTTTTAGTGAAATTGAAAAAATAATTTTTATTTATGTGGGTTGATTTTGAGAGGAGAGTATGTTTTGAAAAAAAGTAAATTTATTAAAGAGTACGAAATTTCGTTTAAAAATTGGGAATCAAGTGAGTACAAAGAAAAAAAGGGGCAAATGTATGATAAAGAAACATTGCGTAGTATATATGGTTTGACTAAGAAAGAAACAAATTCAATTTATAATAAAGAAGACGAGGAAGTAGATTTTGAAAATTATGAGCAATGCTGGAGATATATTATGTCATCGTGCAACAAAAAAGATTTGAGTAAAATGCTTAATATTTTTGAAAATGATAAAGAAGCAAGTGAAGCAAAGAAAAAACTAAATTTTCTACGTATTATTAAGTTAGTAAATGATTGGATAGATGCTTTTGTTGATAAAGTACAAAATGCAGATGAAGAAGTAAAAATAATAAATAAATTGAGAATGCAAGGTGGATTAGTACCAAAAGATAAATTAATAACCAAAATTTTAGATATTGATGAAAACGAGAGTGCTCAAACAAGAATCAATGATGTATTTGAAGAAATAATTGCGGATGACATAATAGGAAAACCAGATTTATTACAGAAAAATGTCGTCCTTGAGTTGATAGAAGCGTTAGAAGTAATTAAATTGCAAGGCGTTTTGGGGTACAAACTTTTCAATTATATATCAGATTCTATTCTAGATGTATTTCAGTCTAGTTTTATACTGCCAGATGTTTTGTGCATTTTAATAATGCAGATGGTTATAGATACTCCACCTGAGGAAATAAAAGACTTTCCAGGGTATACAAAAAAGAAGTGGAAATCATTTAAAAATCATACAAGTGATTATTTGGATTATAAAAAGAAATATATTGGATTTACAGAAGATGATGAAAAGAAACTAAGTGATTACAAAAGGAAGTCGATACAATACCGATATGTGGCAAATCCATATTTTCACAAAATGATATTATCTATTTACGATTGGGGAAAAGATAATAATGCTTCGAAAGAGTTGTTTTTATATGGTAAAACAAAAGGCGGCTATGGGGTATATACATATAAGCAAGTTTACACGATGGAAGAGGGATTGGGAGTACGAGATGAAATGATACCTGAGCTCGATAAAATAATTATTGATATGCTTGAAAATCGTCTTGTAGGGCAACGATATGCCATGGGATTAACCAGCGTAATGTATTTATATGGAAGAGATGAAAAGTATATAACAAAAATGAACCGAAATCCTGTTCTTGGAGATGAGATTTGTTGGGTGAAAGGAAGAGAGTCAGAGTATAGGGCAAACAATTTTATTGCAAATACCACAAAACTCCCCATATATTGGCAAGAGAGATTCTGGAATATGTTAAAACGGTTTGGATATTCAATTAAAGATTATGAAAATAGAATTTATGATAAATTAAAACAAACAGATTTGTTTGGAGAATTGAATGTAAAACAAGAAAATATGTTGAGTGAGGAGTTCTTCAATATTCTGGCACGTATATTAGAACGACAATTTTTTAAGATAAATACAATATATAATTTGAAGTGTAATATTATTGAAACTGTACTTCAACATATGCTGATTATGGAAGTGCTTAGTAAAGATGAATTAAACAATATGCTTAAATGCATGCTAAAAAGAGATATGCTTTCATGGGTAAAAGAGATATTTGGTAATGGAACTTACTGTATATGGAAAGATATGATTGATGTAAACTATTGCCAAAGAGTGGATCAAGATATTTTAAATGGTTTTTTTATAAAAACAACTAAAAATAACTATAGTTCATCTGGAAACAGAGTTACTGAAAGAGCATTGGGGAAACTTTACAGCATGATTGGAAGCTATTTTTTAGTTCAAAACAGATAGATTGAAAAAGACATCACATAATGAGGTGATGTTTTTTTATTTACACCTTTTCCTGACTTCGTTATATTGAAGTGGACCTCATGTCTGCTATAATAAAAATAAAGAATGCAAGCGCTTGTAAAAACAAAAAAAGGAGAAGATTTATTATGGATTTCAAAGAACAACAATGGATGACGAAGGCGAATTGTGTTGCACAAAATGCAACGGCGACAGCCGGACAAATACTGAACATGTCAAATGACATCAGCAAGCAGAATATTTTATTGATGGATCAAGTTTTGAAATATTCGAGAGAAAATGCTGAGTTTAAGCGGCAAGAAGAAATTCTAAAAAAGTTGGAATTTACGGCACTTACATTAAATAAAGCCAATGGCGAGATGTTGCTTGAAAACGAAGTGGTTTTTACGGGAATTGTAAATGTACTTTGCGTGATAATAAAAGATCGTAAAGAAATCTTTGTGTGTGAAGTGATCAGCTCAACAGGTTATAGAAGAATTCTCGAAGTGGAAAACGACTTACTTTTTTCTAACAAAATCCTTAGAGTACTGCAGCAGCATGGTTTAAATGTATCACAAACTTTTGTTGAGATTTTTTCTCTTAATCTAGCAGTGAAGGTGGTGTCAAAGTATATTCGAAATAATGGAGAAAGCGTTTCGCATTATCCATATTTTGCTGGTTATGATTGTGTATGGAAATATCAATTTTGTAATGAAAAAGATGCTTTGGCGATAGAAAAGGACAAAATTCGAACCCCCTTTTTTAATAGAGTTTTGATTGAAGGAAAGTGTTCCGGAGAGGAAATGTTTGAAGTTTGGCAAGCGTTTAGTGATGTTCCGGATGAGTGTATCAGATACAGTTTGCTTTTTCTGCTTCATGAGCAATTTATGCGAAAGTTTTTGCCTCGAAAGCGTAGCTTTGTTGTTGTGGTGAATGATTGCGAAGCTTCGAGAGTTATTGGTGAAAATCTTGTTCCGTGGAAAAATAAAAAATTTCTGCATACATTTCGAAAACGAGATTTTATAAAAGCGATTGAAAGTGCAAATGACGAGACTTTGGTAATTTCCCTTGATCAAAGTTCTCCGTATGACAGAAAATGTGCAGAAACGCATTTGTTGAACAGACAGAAGTCTAATGTCAATTTGCTTGTCATAGGTGATGGATTGATAAATAAAAGAGAATTGTTCGATCAGCAAATCATACTTGCTGATAATGTAAGGATTGGAAAAATTCCGTTACAATATTATTTCGAATTTATCAAATGGTTGGAGAGTCAAAGTAAAATTGACAATTATTTGGAGCTAGATGGAAATTCATCTGAGTTTCGCGAATATATATGTCAGGTTTTGAATGCTATGGCGGGATTTTGGAAAAGTAAAGGTTGCAAATTAACGCCGTTTCAAGGTTGTGAAATGGTTGAAAAAATAGAAAAATTTTTTGACAGATCGAATCCGATTCAGAAAATAAATATTAACGAAGAGTTTGCAAATTGTCTGAAAAAATCAAATTTTGAGATTGAGGAATTTGATTTCTTCGGAAACAAAGTTGAGGATCGCGTCATATATTGTGATGATGAGTATCTTTACTTATCAAATGATTCGGTTAAAGAACTTATTGATGATTTTTCCATAAAATTGTCAAAAAAGATTATTTTACAACAACTTTTTGAAAATGGTTTATTGATTCGCGAACATCGAGGAGAAAACTCATATTACAATACAGTTAAAGTGGATGGCAAGCGAGTGGTGAAATTGAAGAGAAGTGGGTTGCTATCAGTTGAAGAAGAAATTTTTTGGAGGGATGCAAAATGAAGTTACGAATCGGACAATCACTAGAATCACAAAGACAATTATTTATAAATTATGGAGAAAGGACGGAGATCAATAACCATGCCGTTTTTTATGGGAAATCCGGAATGGGAAAATCGTATGCCATCAATTTAATTTCACGACAATGTGTCGAACTCGGTTATGCATGCGTGATTTTAGATTACTCGCAAAGCTATAATTTATGCGACGATGCTGATGGGAAAATTCATGTCATTGATGTTGATCATTATCAAATTGGTGCTTTTCGTGTAAAAAATATTAATGGTAATCGCGAGAATCCGTATAAATATGCAAGCAGGGTAAGCTCAATTTTACAAAAAATGTTTAAATTTGGAGAAGTTCAAAAAGAATTTGCTTTCGAAGTAGCTCAAAGAGCATATGAACAAGGAAAAAACTTGACATTGATGAAATTGGCAAAGGCTGATCAAGTGCGAGAAAAAAGTGAACAGTTGAAAATTTACCGCAAGATCATTAATTGGGCAAAAGCCCCTTGTTTTGCGGAAAACAGAGAATTTATTCGATGGAAGGAAATTATTTCTTCCAAGGGAACATACATAATTAAATTTTCATGTACATATTCGGAAAGTGAAAAAATTTTTCTTTCTGAACTGATTTTGATGGATTTGCTGGCTTATTGTGAAGAGCGTGGACCAATTGATAATTTGGATGATATTGCAGCAAGAAAAGAGTCCTTCATTCTTTGCTTGGATGAAGTTCAACGCTTGTCATTTTCAAAACAAATGCCTCTCAGAAGATTGCTGACAGAAGGTAGAAAATTTGGGGCAAATATATGGGCATCGACTCAATCGGTTGAACTGTGTAATAAAGATATGCAAATTTTACTTGGTCAAGCTGAAGTGATTTTTGAATTTCATCCTGATGATAGAGCTTTGTTAAAGTATAAAAAAGAGAAGGATGAGAGACGTATGATGTTAAAAAAACTTGGCAGAGGACAATGCATGATTACAGCAAGATATGTAAGAAATGATGGAAAAGTTACGAGAAAAGCATCGCTATATGCAAAAATACAATAGTGCGTAAGAATGCAAATGTTGAAAAATATATCATTTCTTTGAAAGCAATGTTAATTACAAATTGAAAGGAGAAAGCAATGACTTTTGAAAAGAGTAAAGAATTAATTGTAGGCGTAGACGTGGGGAATGGTACAATTTGTACTGCCAGAAAGCAATTTCGAGCTTCAATCAAGGCAATGGAATCTGCTGTGGCAGAGCATAAGGCGGTAATTAATGGAGTAAGTTATGTGATCGGGGAAGGAACTTGGACATACAAAGTTGATCGAACTATTGATGACGAGGCAAAACTCATCACACATTATGCCGTTGCTTGTGAGTTGTTGGCAAGAAATTTACAACCGGGCAAATATGAGATTACCTTGGGAGTTGGTTTGCCATTTCAACATTGGGCATCATTGAAAGGTTCGCTGAAAGAATACTATCGAGATTGCAAAGAACATACGGTAACCGTTGATGGAAAGGCGTATTGTTTTGAGTACAAATCTGTAGCAGTAATGCCGCAGGGGTACTCTGCGCTTGTTGGTAAACTTAATGACTTGAAAAATAGAACGGTTGTACTGGCAGATATTGGCGAAGGAACCCTGGATGTTGTCTTATATGAAAATGCTGTACCAAAAGAAACTTGTTCTTATACAGATGATTATGGTGTCGAGAAATGTTTTCAGATGGCTCAACGAATTTACAAAGATAAAGAATTGAAAACATTATCGAGAAATCAATTCGAGCAGGTTATAACAGGTAACTGTAAGCCATCACACAATCTTATGGAATGCGTTACAAAAGCGGAAAGAGAGTATTCAAAAGAACTAATGAATATTCTTGTTCAAGGTGGCTATAATTCAGATTTAATGTCCCTTATTATTATGGGAGGTGGTGCAAATATCGTTAAACAATATGGCGATGAAGAATTTGCACAAGCGGAGTACATCCTAGATCAAAAAGCCAATGCTCAAGGGTATGAAGAGTTTTTGAGACAGTATAAAGAAGGAAGGTGAGAATGTGGATGACTCTAATATCAAGAGGCGTTCTTTGCGATTTAATATGAAAAAAACTACGCATAAACAGGCATATGAAATGCTTGAAACGGCTGAATGTTCAGGAAATCAGCTTATTATTGATGCGTTAATATATTATCGTAAAAATTATCTTGTAAAAGATGGCTTCTCAGCAATGGAATCTGTTAATTATAATGAACAAAATGATTCAGATATGAAAGCAGATTTTACGTTTATTGATGTAAGTGGTTAATGGTGCGAAAACGGTGCCAAAGTGGTGTCAAAATGACATTACAATAAAGAATTATCTGAAATAGTAGTGTCACATAGATGCCACTATGACACCAATTTTGTTATTGTTATGCAAAATTTATATTACCTGGAAAAGGAGGAATAGCAGATGGAGAAATGTACAATGACCCCTGATGAATTAGCGGAGTATCTTGGAATTGGTAGAAGCAGCGCCTATAAGCTGATTGGTGAAGGACAATTCACGACAGTAAGGGTAGGGAGACGGATTTTGATTCCTGTTCAAAACGTGAACCGCTGGCTTGATGGAGAAAGCAACCAGACCAAGGAAAATTAAAAATAGTTAAGTGCCTTAGCTCTTATTTGGGCTAAGGCGTTTTTAAGGAGGAATTGTATGGCAAGTGTAAAAAAACGCGGTGATAAATACTACGTAATTTATTACTATAAAGATCCTGATACGAAAGAGCAAAAACAAAAATGGGAATCTTTTGTTACAGAAGGAGAAGCTTACAAGAGAAAAATTGAAGTAGAAAATCAGATGAATGACAATACTTTTATTCTTCCAAGAACTACGACGGTTTCGGAATACTTGGATTCTTTTGTGAAATTATATGGAACAACAAAATGGGGCGCAAGTACATTTAAGTCCAACACGGCACTGATTAGGAACTACATCTCTCCTATAATTGGAGATATGAAGTTGCAGGAGTTAAATCGTATGGCGATTGATTCTTTTTATAAGAAGTTATCACAAACAGAATATGTGGAATATCGTGGAAGGAAACCAGAAGGTTTTTTGAGTGCGTCTGTTATAGAAAAAATAGCGCATTTAATGTCTACTGCCATGAAACAAGCAGTACAATGGGAGATTATCAGTAAAGATCCAACGATTGGAGCTTTGCGGGAAAGACCGGCAAAGGTGGAACGTAGTATCTGGAATACAGATCAGATAAAAAAAGCACTGGATAATTGCGAAGATAATCGGTTGTATCTTGCGATAAATCTTAGTTTCGCATGTAGTTTGCGTCTTGGAGAAATACTGGGACTTACATGGGATTGTGTGCATATCTCGGAACAGGAAATTGCTTCTGATGGAGCATGGATTATGATACAAAAGGAATTAACCCGTGTTAATATGGATGCCGTAAAGCAAATTGGAGAAAAGGACATTTATCAAATTTTTCCGACCACAAAGTACAATGCTACAACACGTATGGTTTTGAAAAAGCCAAAAACCGAAAGTTCAATTCGAAAGGTGTGGCTGCCTAAAACACTGGCAATGATTCTGCTGGATTGGAAAAAGAAGCAGGAAGAATTGAAAGATTTAATTGGAGATGCCTTTTCGGACTATAATCTCGTTGTTACCCATAATGATGGCAGACCATGTGATTCGCAGGTCATTGAGCATGGATTCAAACGATTGAAAGAAAAAGCGGATCTTCCTGACGTTGTTTTCCATTCCTTGCGGCATAGTTCGACCACCTATAAATTAGGGTTGACGCATGGAAATATCAAAGATGTGCAAGGCGATACAGGACATGCTACGGCACAAATGGTAACAGAAGTGTATTCTCATATTATGGATGAGAGTAGAAAAGAAAACGCAATGAAATTTGACGAAGCATTTTATAAACAGCCGGATCTTCGCTCATCCATGCACAATAAGCAAGAGGATTCAGAAGAATTTGATGTTAGTAAATTGCTTAAAGCGGTACAGAAATCCCCTGAATTGAAAAATGCTTTAAAGCAATTACTGGCGGAATAGGGGGAAGAAAAATCGTTGTTTTAGCATATCACTAAAACAACGATTTTATAGTTTTTGAGAAGTTATAATTAATTTATAACGGAAAAAAGGGCTGCTATAATACTTACAATTAAAGTGAAAATCATAATGTGAGCAATTGTGTTTAGTTTTGCTAATTGTTTTAATTGAATTGCTCTGTTCAATTCCTCGTCAGTTAAGTCACAGTCATATCTAAATAATTTGTTTTCGGAACCACCGGAGGTTTTGTACACTTTATGTTCGAACGCATTAGGATCGTCAGCGGTTGTTTCAACTTTTTTTACTAAATTTTCTTGAGCGAGTAAATTGTAATAATCTTTTTTTGTCATGGTATTTCCTCCTTTTAGATACTTTATATATTATAATACAAAAAATGGAAAAAGTCTACTCATCTTTACTATTTTACGCTAGCAAATATAAAAACAATAAAAGCACCACAAAATACGAAAAAAGACTTATCATAAAATAACCATATTAGCAAAATGCCATTTTTTATTAGCAGAAGCTTCAAAAAATAACATTTCCCATATTAGCAAAATGGAAAATAATGGTTACAAAAAGTGTAAAAAGAAAACCGTTGGTGCAGAACTTAAAAAGTGTCAAACCAACGGTTTTAAGCGTTCCCGAGAGGATTCGAACCTCCGACCTACCGCTTAGGAGGCGGTCGCTCTATCCAGCTGAGCTACGAGAACAGATGGCTCCCAAGGAAATGTTATACTGCCCCTTAGGAGGGGGCTGTTATATCCATTTAACTATGAGAGCATGCCGGCTCGAATCCTTCGAGCCGGAATATCAAAACATGTAAATCTTTTACAGATATTTCTTCAGCAGATCCACTTTGTCAAGTTTCTCCCAAGGGAGGTCGAGATCGTTGCGGCCGAAATGTCCGTAAGCTGCGGTAGCCTTGTAGATTGGGCGACGCAGGTCGAGCATCTGGATGATGCCGGCTGGACGCAGGTCGAAGTTCTCACGGATGATATCGACTAACTTGTCTTCGGAAAGTTTGCCGGTGCCGAAAGTATCGATGCGGATCGAAGTCGGAGAAGCGACGCCGATCGCATAGGAAAGCTGGATCTCAGCTTTGTCACAAAGGCCGGCAGCTACGAGATTCTTTGCTACGTAGCGGGCTGCGTAAGCAGCAGAACGGTCTACTTTCGTGCAGTCCTTACCGGAGAAAGCACCGCCGCCGTGACGAGCCCATCCACCGTAAGTATCGACGATGATCTTGCGGCCGGTCAGACCGCTGTCGCCGTTTGGACCGCCGATGACAAAACGTCCCGTTGGATTGATATAATATTTTGTGTCATCGTCCAAAAGTTCTGCAGGGAGAATTGGATCAATAACTTTTTTACGGATATCTTCTTTAATCTGATCCCAGCTGACATCTTCGCTGTGCTGGCTGGAGATGACAACGGCATCGATACGGGAAGGATTTCCGGCTTCGTCGTATTCTACCGTTACCTGGGATTTTCCGTCCGGACGCAGGTAAGGAAGCGTTCCGTCTTTGCGGACCTTCGATAATTGGCGGGAAAGACGGTGAGCTAGGTGGATCGGATATGGCATGTATTCGTCGGTTTCGTTGGTAGCATAGCCGAACATCATACCCTGGTCGCCGGCACCGATTGCTTCGATCTGGCTGTCGGTAAGTTTTGCTTCCAGAGCCTTGTCAACGCCCATGGCGATGTCTGTAGACTGCTTGTCCAATGCCACCATAACACCGCAAGTGTTAGCATCGAAGCCCTTTTCTGAAGCATCATAGCCGATTTCGCGAATCGTATTACGGATAATATTTTGTAAGTCAACCTGAGCCGTCGTGGTCACTTCACCCATGACCAATACAAGGCCGGTAGTAATTGCTGTTTCACATGCTACACGGCTCATAGGATCCTGTGCAAGCAATGCGTCCAAGATTGCGTCAGAAATCTGATCACAAATTTTATCTGGATGTCCTTCTGTTACGGATTCAGAAGTAAATAGTATTTTACTCATCATTAAACCTCATTTCTGTTGCATAAAATGTCTCACACCTTAGCATACAACAAAAAAGGGCAAACGTCAAGAAATTCTTGCGTCTGCCCAGTGGATTTTTGTGGGTTTGTCCGGTAAATTTCATAAATTACAGACGATCTGCCAATTCGTAGATCAGTTTCTCTGTTTTTTCCCATCCGAGACAAGGGTCTGTGATGGATTTTCCATAGACGTGGTCACCGATCTTCTGGTTACCGTCTTCGATATAACTTTCGATCATAAGACCTTTCACCATATTGTGGATATCTTTGGAAATGCGGCGGTTTTCAAGCACTTCCTTGGAAATACGGATCTGCTGTTCAAAATGTTTGCCGGAGTTTGCGTGGTTTGTATCTACGATAACAGCCATATTTTCAAGATTTCTCTCGCTGTAAATCTCATGGAGAAGAAGCAGGTCTTCGTAATGGTAGTTTGGAAGGCTGCGTCCGTGTTTGTTTACACTTCCGCGAAGGATCGCATGCGTAAGCGGATTTCCCTGTGTCTCTACTTCCTGCTGGCGGTAGATGAAATGGTGGCCGCACTGGGCTGCTTCGATGGAATTAAGCATAACCGAAAGGTAACCGCTGGTTGGGTTTTTCATACCACATGGAACCTCAATTCCGCTGGCAGTCAGGCGGTGCTGCTGGTTTTCTACCGAACGCGCGCCGACAGCGATATAAGAAAGAATGTCAGAAAGATATTCGTAATTTTCAGGGTAAAGCATTTCATCGGCACAAGACATACCCGTCTGCTCTACGACAGCGATATGCGTCTCACGGATAGAATGAAGACCTTTGAGCATGTCCTCTTTTTCTTCCGGATTAGGCTGGCTTGCCATTCCTTTATATCCTTTTCCGGTCGTTCTTGGTTTATTGGTATAAACACGAGGAACGATAAAAATTTTATCTGCGACCTTTTCCTGGATTTTTGCCAGGCGCAAGGTGTAGTCAATAACAGCTTCTTCGTTATCTGCTGAACAAGGTCCGATGATCAAAGCAAAAAGATCGCTTTTTCCCATAAAAATATCACGCAGGACAGCATCTCTGCTTTTTTTGATCTTTGCGACTTTTTCCGATACGGGAATTTCTCGTTTGACCTCGTCGGGGTCAGGTAAGCGACGTAAAATATTCATAACAGTATCCTCCAATCTTATCGTATTTCACGATACCATTGAAAAAGAGCGATGTCAAGCAAAAAAACATTATGAAAATGAAAAGAAATGTGTTAAAATAAAATTATCTTTGAGAAAAAACAGGGAAAGCTGGGTGAAATCGAGGAAAAATGAGTAAAAATAATAAAAAAAAGAAAAACGTAAAAAAGACAAGAAATACGTTTATTATATTGGCGGTCTGTCCGATCATGGTACTTATTCTGATGGTGACACTTTTTGCCTATGGGGAAATGAAAAGCATCCGCAGTACGTATCAGATTTCAGCGGAAGATATGCCGTCGCCGTACAGCTTGTTCGACCGTGTGCTCCTGTTAAACTCGTATACCAAATACGATTATATGGATCTGCAGGACCGTGCCATGAGGGATCCGAAGGTATTTCTAGACAATGAATATCTGAACAAAGAAAACAATTATTTGAAAGAAAAATACTCCTTTCTGGCAGTGATCGTGGACGGCGGATTTACATTTTTTGGAGATTTCGACCAGTATGATTATGTATATCGGGATCTGTTGGTGGCCAATAATAATTATTCCGAGGAAAGCGGCCAGTATTGCGGAAAAGAAGATAAGAAATTTTTATTTAAAAAACTGGGCGTCATAATGCCGGATGGACGAACCGGAAGCGTGTGCATTGTAACGGACCTCAATGTAAATCTTCCCCATATTACTGTATTTTACGTCGGTCTTTTGGGAATGATCATTATTGTCTGTGTTCTGATTGTTGTCGGAATCATTGGGCATACTTATTATAATGTCCTTGTGCCGATACGGCAGCTTCAGGTGGCGGCGATCCATATCAGTGAAGGGGATCTCGAATATGAACTGCCGTCGATTGAAGGCAGCGAATTTGATGGACTGTATAAGGATTTCGATACGATGCAGACTAAATTGCGGGAGACGACGGAGGAGAGAAACAGGGCAGATGCACTGACAAAAGAAGTAATTGGCAATATTTCCCATGACCTTAAAACGCCGCTTACGGCGATCAAAGGCTATGCAGAGGGAATTATGGATGGTGTGGCGGCGACGCCGGAACGAATGGAGCGGTATGTCAAAACGATTCATTCAAAGGCGGTGGATATGGCAGGTCTTGTTGATGAACTTTCGTATTTCACAAAAATTTATCAAAAAGTGGAAGATTTCCGCTTCGCTCCGGTAAAAGCAAGTTATTTTTTTGCGGAGTGCATCAGTGGAATGAGCCTGGATCTGGAAACCCGCAATATACAGCTTTTGTATCAATGTGATGTCGGCGAAGACGTTGAGATTGTCATTGATGAAGAAAAAATAAAAAGAGTTGTTGCAAATATAGTAGGGAATGCGGTAAAATATATACAAAGGGAACAGGGAATGATCCTTGTCAATGTAGAAGATCAAGGTCCTTTTATCCAAGTCATGATTCGTGATAATGGAAAAGGGATAGGTAAAGAGGAACTGCCATTTATCTTTGAGCGGTTTTACCGGACAGACAGTTCCCGAAATTCACGAACCGGCGGCAGCGGCTTAGGACTTGCGATTGCAAAAAAGATCATGGACGAGCACGGTGGACGCATTTGGGCAGAAAGCGAGCTTGGAAAAGGGACAGAGGTATACTTTACATTAAAAAAGGAAACAGAACAAAAGGAGGAACATGATGAGTAAGAGAATTTTGATTGTAGAGGACGAATTACCAATTGCAGAATTGGAAAAGGATTATTTGGAATTGAGTGGTTTTGAGGTTGTGATCTGCAGCGATGGTACCGAAGGTATGAAGATGGCGACGACAGAAAAATTTGATATGGTGATACTGGATCTTATGCTTCCGGGAACGGACGGTTTTGAAATCTGCAAAAAGATTCGCGAGACATCCGAGATTCCGGTTATGATGGTTTCAGCAAAGAAAGAAGACATCGACAAGATCCGCGGACTCGGACTGGGAGCCAATGACTATATGACCAAGCCATTCAGCCCAAGTGAACTTGTGGCTCGTGTAAAGGCACATTTGGAGCGCTATAAAAAATTAGTCGGCAGTGCGATGAAAGAAGAAAATGAAGTCATCGAGGCGGGTGGATTGAAGATCGACCGTACGGCGCGCCGTGTTTATGTGGACGGTGTCGAGAAGAATCTTACGACAAAAGAATTTGATCTTTTGTTCTTCCTCGCACAGCATCCAAACCGCGTATTTTCGAAAGAAGAACTTTTGGAAGAAGTGTGGCAGCTGAGTCCGGTCGGTGCAGACATTGCGACCGTTACGGTTCATATCAAAAAAATCCGTGAAAAGATTGAAAAAGATACCCAGAATCCGCAGTACATTGAGACGGTTTGGGCAGTCGGCTACCGATTTATTGTAAAAGAAGCAGAATAAATCTTATCAAAATGGTTCATACTAACCGGGTATGACAGATACGTAAGCACATCGAGGAACCCCGGAAAGGAGAATACCCATGAACCATGTAAAAAAATACAAAAAAGTATTGATCTTATTAGGAACTGCATGTGTAATTTATGTAAGCTTTTGCTATATTTTACCACTTGTGGTTCCTTTTGTATTGGCGCTGGTATTTGCCAAAGCTTTGCAGCCGTGGACGAAAAAAATACATACGGCGACACATCTGAATCGGAAAGTATGCAGTGTTCTTATGGTGGTTGTAAGCCTCGGTGCGCTGGGGTGTTTTTTATTTTATATCGGATATTTGTGCACCAGCCAGCTCGTCGAATTTATCCGTCATCTTCCCGGGCAGGCGGGAGCTTTGTCGCATCTCTGCCAAGGCGGCTGTGGTTCCATCGACAATCTGCTTGCGCTGTCAAAGGGAACCAGTTACCGGTGGCTGGAGGCGAGAATGAGTGATATGGATGGACAGATCGCGAGCGTATTGCTGCCTCAGATCACCGGGAGCATTCCGCGGATGTTTCTGCGCATCGGAGAATGGGGCGCCGGTTTTGTCGTATTTTTAATGGCAGTGCTCCTGCTGTCTTTGGAAGAGAGAACCGAAGTGCGCTATCCGGCACTTGTGCCTTACGTGAAGAAACTAAAAATCGCGGGATTTGCTTATCTCAAAGCGCAGGGGCTGCTTTTATTTTTTATCGCAGTCATTTCGACGATCGTATTGCTTCTGCTCAAAAATCCGTATGCGGTGCTGATGGGAATCCTGATCGCGATCGTCGATGCATTTCCGGTTCTTGGAAGCGGCACAATTTTAATTCCATGGGCGGTCTTTTCGTGGATCCAGAAAGATTATGTGGCAGCAGCCGTGCTTTTGACGTTGTATGTGGTCACAATGGTTGTCCGCGAAGTGCTGGAGCCCAAACTTATGGGAAAAGAAATGGGGTTAAAACCGCTCTACGTGCTTTTGTCCGTGTATGTGGGTCTGAAATTGTTTGGCGTCGGCGGGATCGTGCTTGGTCCGATCGGGCTTACGATATTAAAAACGGTATTTGAACAGACATCTTTTAGTCATACAACCTGACCTTTCCTCATACAATGTTAAAACATGAAGGAGGGGTGCAAGTTGGAAGATAAGGTGGAGAAAAGTCTGGCAAATTATGATCTGACTGTCAAACGGCGCTACCGCCACCGCGGAGGGTGGCTGCTGGAAACGACGCAGGGACCGAAACTGCTGCGCGAATACGAACAGATCCGGGGACATTTTGCCTTTGAAAATAAAATAAAAGAAATTTTAGTGCTGCGGGGATTTGAGCGGGTTGATAAAGCGCTGAAAAATAATGCCGACGAGTACGTGACAGAACTTGAAAGCGGCGAGAAATATGTGATTTACCAATGGTTTTCCGGGGAAGAATGTGACCTGCGGGCAAAGCCGGATCTGGCTCTTGCGGGAGAGAACCTTGCGAGACTGCATCAAACGCTGGAGGGCGTGTGCGTGCTGGAGGAAGAAGGAGAATCACTGCCTGCCGCTGTGCCCCTTTTGGAGCGGGTACAGAAGCACACGCGGGAATTGAAACGAATCCATACATATATGAAAAAGAAAAAACAGCGGACCGAATTTGAAATTCAGGCAATTGGCTGTTTTGAGCGGTTTTATGAAAAAGCGGTTGAGGCTTCGGCCTGTCTTGAAAACTGCAATTATTACTGTAAAATAATGGAAGATGGAGGGCGGTACTGTCATGGTGATTACAATTATCATAATCTGATCCGGCAAGCAAACCGCCTCGCGACGGTAGGATTTGAAAAAGCGGGAAAGGGGATTCCGCTTTTGGATCTGACGTATCTGATGCGCAAATCATTGGAAAAAAATGGATGGGACAGAAAAAAGGGAATGACCATTCTTGAAAGTTATGCAAAAAAAGCGGATCTGGCGAAGGACGAACAGGAATTTATTTACATTATGCTCTTGTTTCCGGAAAAATACTGGAAGCTGCTAAATGGATATTTTAACCATAAAAAGAGTTGGTTTTCGGAGCAGAGTCTCCAAAAACTACGTAGTTTGGGCGAGATGGAACAGTGCCGCGAACAGTTTTTAAAAAACTATGAAAACGGTGGAAGTTTTCTTTGATTTATGATATACTTACTTTAATTGAAGTCTTCGACAGAGAATGAGGTGCATGATGAGAAACAAATGGATGATGGGGCTGTTTTTGGCGGTACTCAGCTGTCTGCTCATTTCCGGATGCGGGAAAAAGACAGCGAGACCGGCAGCGACGCAAAGTCCGAACCCCAATGCAGCAATTACGTATGAAAAGGGACGCGATTTCGTGGGTGTTTTGACAAAAGCAGAAGCCGGCACGATGACATTTTACGAGCCGGAGCTGGAAAAAGAGGCGACCTATACGTATAATGGGGCGACAGAGGTTTTGACGAAAAATGACAAACAGATTTCGTCGGAGTCTCTCGAGGTTGGGCAAGTATTTGATCTGTATCTTGATGACGGAAAGACGACATTGCAGAAAGTGCAGAGTTCCAAGGATATATTGGAAACGGAAGACGTAAAGGATGTTCAGTTTAATACGGACGAATCCTATCTCGAGATACAGGGGACGCGCTACCGCTACGGAAGCAGATTTCAGGCGTTTTCCGAGGGGAAACCCATTGATCTGCAGGAAATTGCTGCCACAGACGAAGTGACATTCCGGGGAGTCAAAGGAAAGGCCTATTCGATCGTGGTGACAAAAGGCCATGGCTATATCAAGCCGGCCAAATATAAAGATTTTATCGGTGGAACGATGACCGTTTCCGGGGTACGGATTCTGCCGGTGACAGAAAACATGCTGGTGCCCGTTCCGGAAGGAACGTACGAGGTTTCCATGAAAAATGGGGACTTTGAGGGGAGCCGGAGTGTTGCGATTGAGCGCGACAAGACATTGGAACTTGATATGTCGCTCTTTAAGAGCACGGTCAAAGACAAGGGACAAGTCGTGTTTGACATTGATCCGCAGGGCGCGGAACTGTATGTCAATGGAACAATGACCGATTACAGTAAACCGGTGTCTCTCAAATACGGGAAACATTCGATACAGGTTATACTGGATGGTTATACAACATACACCGGCATCGTGGACGTGCAGTCTGCCAATCCGACCGTGAGAATCAGTCTGGCGGAAGAGGAGGCCGAGGTGTCGAGCGATGACGAGAGCAGTGTGGAAAAGGATGATTCAAATCAGCAGAACACGGTGACGGAAAGTTATGACAACGATCATAAGATCACTGTCAGCACACCCGCCGGGGCAAGCGTTTATCTGGATGGCAATTACCAGGGCGTAGCGCCGTGCAGTTTTCCGAAGAAAATCGGAGCGATCACATTGACGTTAGCCAAGGATGGATATACGACAAAGAGTTATTCTGTCACGACAACCGACGATGATGAAGACGTTTCCTGGAGTTTTCCGGATCTGACGGCAAAGGGAAGCGAAACCAATTAATGGAAAGGAGATATTTATTATGGGTTACATGGAAAATTATGAAGAATGGTTAGCAAATCCTTATTTTGATGAGGATACTAAAAAGGAACTGGAGTCGATCCGAGGGGATGAAAACGAGATCAAGGAACGTTTTTATGCGGATCTTGAATTTGGTACAGCGGGACTTCGCGGGATTATCGGAGCCGGTACCAACCGTATGAATGTATACACCGTACGTAAGGCAACACAGGGACTTGCCAATTACATATTGAGCCAGAAAGGCGAGAAAAAAGGAGTCGCAATTGCATTCGATAGTCGTAGAATGTCGCCGGAATTTGCCGATGAAGCTGCCTGCTGTCTGGCTGCAAACGGCATCAAAGCCTATGTATTTGAGAGCCTTCGTCCGACACCGGAACTTTCGTTTGCTGTCAGAGAACTTGGCTGCATTTCCGGAATCAATGTGACAGCTAGCCACAATCCGCCGGAATACAATGGATATAAAGTATATTGGGAGGACGGAGCACAGATCACACCGCCTCATGACACCGGAATTATGGATGAAGTAAAAGCGGTGACGGATTATGCGACCGTTAAGACGATGCCAAAAGAAGAGGCGGTCAAAGCCGGATTGTATGAAAATATCGGCGCAGCGATCGATGACCGTTATATGGAAGAGTTGAAGAAAAATGTGCTGCATCCAAACTGCATTAAAGAAGTGGAAAAAGATCTTCGCATCGTATATACACCATTGCACGGAACCGGCAATATTCCGGTGCGCCGCGTATTGAAAGAATTGGGATTTACCAATGTCTTTGTAGTGCCGGAGCAGGAACTTCCGGACGGCGAATTTCCGACCGTCAGCTATCCAAATCCGGAGGCGAGAGAAGCCTTTGAACTGGCTCTTGCCCTTGCCAAAGAAAAGGATGCCGACCTCGTTTTGGCGACAGACCCGGATGCCGACCGCCTCGGTGTTTATGTAAAAGACAGTAAATCCGGCGAGTACATCTGCCTGACCGGAAATATGAGCGGTTCGTTCCTGGCAGATTATGAGATCGGACAAAAACTGGCATTGGAAGGCAAACTGCCGGAAGACGGTTATATGGTAAAAACGATCGTAACGACCAATCTTGTCGATGCCATCGCGAAATATTATGGCATTAAAGTCGTAGAATGTCTGACCGGATTTAAGTGGATCGGTCGTGAGATCTTAAAGAGTGAGCAGAGCGGAGAGGGTACGTATCTCTTCGGATTTGAGGAAAGTTACGGCTGCCTGATCGGAACACATGCCCGTGACAAAGACGGTATTGTGGCGTCCATGGCACTTTGCGAGGCAGCAGCTTATTATAAAAAACGTGGCATGACATTGTGGGATGCTATGATCAATATGTATGAAAAATATGGATATTACAAAGACGATGTTATCGCGATCACGCACAAAGGCATTGAAGGACTGGAGAAGATTAAGTCTACGATGAGCGGTCTTCGTGAAAATCCGCCGATGGAGTTTGGTCCTTATAAAGTGACAGCGATTCGTGACTATGACCGCGACACCATCAAAAATATCCAGACTGGTGAAGAAGGAAAGACAGGGCTGCCAAAATCAAATGTATTGTATTTCGAATTGACCGACGATGCATGGCTTTGCATCCGTCCATCGGGAACCGAGCCAAAGATTAAAATTTATTTTGGGGTTGTTGGCAAGGATATGGACGACGCAGACAAAAAGTCAATGGAATTGGCAGAAATTGTAAAGAAAACGCTTCTTTGATTTGGAGGAGGTTGAAGAAAGAGTGAATGAAATACTGAAAAAGTGGATGAATCCACATTTGATCGAAGAAATGGAAGAAGGGGTGATCAATGCTCCGCAGGATCTCCTTGGAATGCATTTTTACGAGGGAACGCAGATGTTTGTCGTGCGCCGGCCGGTAGCACAGCGCGTGTGGATCACCGATGTGTCCGGAGAGACTGCGTTTGAAGCAGAGGAACTGGATGCAGAACTCGGACTTTTTGGATTGGAGATTGAGAAAAAGAAAGACCAGTTGAAAGATTACCGTGTCCGGATCCAGTATGGCGAGGGCGATGTGGTTGAGACCGCAGATCCGTATGCCTACAAAACGGAGATAACGGATTATGATACTTACCTTTTTGCGCAGGGAAATCATTATGAAATCTTTGACAAATTAGGCGCGCATGTCGAGACGATTGACGGTGTGACGGGGACAAGATTTGCTGTATGGGCACCGCATGCAAGAAGTGTGAGTGTCGTCGGATATTTCAATATGTGGGATGGACGGCTGCATACGATGAGTCTGATCGGCCCAAGCGGTATCTATGAATTGTTCGTGCCGGATGTCGGTGAAGGTGCTGTGTACAAATACCAGATTACGACGCGAAGCGGAGAGCTTCTTTTTAAGACCGATCCGTATGGAAATTATGCACAGATGCGCCCGGACAATGCGTCCGTTGTAACATCACTTGCGGGGTATGAGTGGCAGGACGGCGACTATGAAAAGAAACATCGTGCGAAGACGAGAGAAGTGCGCGAACGTGCACCGATGAATATTTACGAGGCGCATCTCGGGTCGTGGAAAAAGCGCGTCGAAGACGATGACAATGGCTTTTATTCGTACCGTGAACTGGCGGAAATGATGGGCGATTATCTCGTAGAGATGGGATATACCCACATTGAATTGATGGGAATTGCAGAATATCCGTTTGATGGTTCATGGGGTTATCAGGTAGGCTGTTATTATGCACCGACGAGCCGTTACGGAACGCCGAAAGACTTTATGTATTTTGTCGATGAAATGCACAAACGCGGCATCGAGGTAATTCTTGACTGGGTTCCTGCGCATTTTCCGAAAGATGCACATTGTCTCGGAAATTTCGATGGACAGGCAGTGTATGAACACAGTGACCGCCGTCGTTGCGAACATCCGGACTGGGGAACGTATATTTTCGACTATGGAAAGAAAGAAGTGCAGAATTTCCTTGTTGCCAATGCGCTTTTCTGGATTGAAAAGTTCCACATCGACGGACTTCGTGTGGATGCGGTGGCTTCGATGCTTTATCTTGATTACGGAAAGCAGGATGGCGACTGGCTTCCAAACAAAGACGGGGGCAATGAAAACTACGAGGCAATGGACTTTTTGCGCCACTTAAACAGCATTATGGAAAAACGTCATCCGGATGCCTACATCATTGCGGAAGAATCGACGGCGTGGCCGGGTGTCACAAAACGTGTTAAGGACAACGGTCTTGGATTTTCCTATAAATGGAATATGGGATGGATGAATGACTTTTTGGAATATATGAAACTGGACCCGTATTTTAAGCAGTTTCATCATGAACAGCTCTGCTTCAGTCTGTCCTATCATCTGAGTGAAAAGTACATTCTCGTGCTTTCCCACGACGAAGTAGTACATGGAAAATGTTCCCTGCTCAATAAAATGCCGGGGCTGACCGGAGATAAATACGCAGCACTGAAAGCGGCGTTCGGTTTCTTCTACGGACATCCGGGCAAAAAACTTCTGTTTATGGGACAGGAATTTGCGCAGGAGCGTGAATGGAGCGAGATGCGGAGTTTAGACTGGTTCTTATTGGATCAGGAACCACATCAGGGAATCCATGCGTTCATCAAAGACATGAACAAACTTTATCTTGAAAATGATGCGCTGTATTACAATGACAACGATGTGATGGGATTTGAGTGGATGGACTGCGAACGTGCGGAGACAAGCACGGTAGCGTTTGTGCGCCGCGGAAAGACGACGAAAAAACAGTTGATGTTTATTCTCAATTTCACACCGGTAGCGCATGAGCAGTATACGGTAAAAGCGCCGTGTGGCGGTACATTCCGCGAGATTCTCAATTCCGATGCACCAAAGTACGGCGGCCAGGGCCGCCTCAATGAATCGCCGATCAGGGCGAAGAAGGTGACGACAGACAAGAAAAAAGAGACAGCATATGAACTTACCTGCTATCTTCCACCATTGTCCGTTGTCGTGCTGGAATACGACTACAAGAAATAGAGAGGAAATAAAAGATGCAAGTAATCAAACCGAGTATAGAAATTATAGATATGGACGATTACGAAAAGATTGTTAAAAAGATCGAACGTATCGGCCGTGTCTGCTACAAAAGTGAAGGAAAGATCACGGAGGATTCGGCAGAGAAATTTATCAAAGGTCTTTTGACAAGACAGCATGAATCGGTGATCGAGCATGAAAATGTGACCGTTCGTTTCGTATGTGACCGTGGTGTGACACATGAGATCGTGCGCCATCGTATCGCAAGCTACAGTCAGGAAAGCACACGTTACTGCAACTACAGCGGTGACAAATTTGACAATCAGATCACGGTGATCGACCTTGCAAGCGGCTTCCAATACGATCTGTCAAAAGAAAATGACAAAGCCAAATACGAAGTATGGACCAAAGCGATGGAAAACGCTGAGCAGTCTTATTTCCGTATGCTTGAACTTGGTGCTACGCCACAGGAAGCACGTTCTGTCCTTCCAAATTCTCTGAAAACGGAAATCGTCGTAACGATGAATCTCCGTTCCTGGAGAAACTTCTTCCGTCTGCGCGTGGATTCTCATGCCCACCCACAGATGCGCGAAGTGGCGACGATGCTTTACGAAGAATTTAAGAAACGTCTCCCTGTATTTGTAGCAGATTTAGACATTCATTGATCTGTAAGATGATCTTCTAATACAGAAAATGCACTCGGACCGGCAGAAAGCACATATCGGTGGAACTCCTTTTCCGAAAAGGAGTCTCCCTGATGGCTTTTGGCGGTCTTTTTTAATCTTGCAAATTCCATATATCCAATCGTATATTTGAGGTAAGAACCCGGTTCGTCGATGATATTTTCATAAAGAGAATCGGATGTCTCACGGTCGTAAGAACCATTCTGCAGCAGAAAGGCATACACGTCATCCGCACTCCATCCGAGCAGATGAATACCGATATCGCATATCCCGTAAAGACAGAGGGAAACAATCATATTATTTCGCAATATTCCAATTTCTTCCTTTTTGTATCCGAGATATTTGTACGAATAAATTTCCGCATAGGTCGCCCAGCCTTCGGTATAGCCATTGAAATTTAAGGCGTAAGAAAGGAGAGGATGATTCTGGCTGCGGTCGTACACATTTTGATACAGATGTCCCGGGTAGCCTTCGTGTGCAAGCGTGGAAAACAGATCTGCACCGGCAAACCGGTCACTTCCATTGATGTAGATCGCATTTTCGTCGTAGGCATCAAGCGGCGGTGTGAGATAAAAAGCAGGACTCAGATAATCTTCCAATGACGGATCCACGTAGGAGACTTTATAACCCACCTCTTTGATCTCCGGAAAATCATCCTTGATCGCAGTTGTCAGATGTTCTAACTGCTGCTCCGGTGTCAGTCCTTTTCCCGGCGACAAATTCAGATTGGCAAAAAGCGAGGCATCATTTTTCGCATACGCAAGAAGAGTTTCTTTTGACTTCTTTAACCGGGCTTTTAATAGCTTTAGATATTCCTCCGGACCACGCGAAGATCCGGACTCATCGGCAAATAAATAGCGGTAATACTGCTCCCCGTTTTGATAACTGCAAAGCGCTCCGTTTTCCGGACAGGAATCTAATCGGCTGTTCAGACCGGCCGCCAGATTTTCATACGCATGCACAAATTCTTTTTTGATCAAGGATTTATTTTCTTTGCGGTAACGTAACATTTCTTCCTGGTCGATAAAATCACACGCCTCAATGCGGCTTCGAAATGACGTGAGCAAAAGTTTCCAGCCTTTGTCGGACAAAAAGGTCTGGCACTGCTCCAAAATGTGTGACATTGTACTCCGACAGGGCAGCAGGCCGGCTTTTTCCTGATGATCGTAAAAGACGAGAACCGACTCGAAATACGAAGGGATGCTGCGAAGCAATGTAAAATAGTTTTCAATATCCTCTCTACAGTCAAAAGTATACTCCGCTAATAGAACGGGAAGCTGCGCCTGAAGCCCGGTAACCGGGGAGAAAGGACGAGAAAATAGAAAAAATTCTTCTCCTTTTTGATTCATTTCCAACGTGTATTTTAAATTGTCATATAGGATCTTTTCCGACTCGGAAAGAGAAGTCCTGTCAAAACTTTCTAATTTCGCAAGCGCATTTTCATATTCGGAGGAAGCCTGTGCCGTCTCCGATACCGAAAGAGGTGGAAATCCACCGGCAGTTTTTGAAATTCCATAGTTTTCCGGATGCGCGAGAGAATAATTGAGCGACAGCGCATCGCTTGAGATGCTCTCCCGAAACAGGGCATCCGTATATTCTTGAAAACTTGTATTTGAATGGGAATTTTTGTCAGAAACTGAGCCGTTGCTGCCGCCCGGAGCACAGCTGCACAAGATCAGACAAAGGGTAAGAAATAGAGCGAGATATCGTTTCATAGCATTCACCGGCATAAGGCAAGTTGATATATGTATATGCCGGTGAACAGGAGAGTATGCAGAAGCTTAATTATTTACAATGAATATCGCACCCACTGGTAGTCAACGCTTTCGGAATTTAACAGTGTCGAGACGATGAAATCCCCGTTATCTCCGGGAAGTTTCGCGTATCCATAAATGGAATTAAATGGGGCTTCATGAAACAGTTTATCGTTTTCGTTGTAATACAGATCCTCTGTCGGCAGGACAAGAGTGTTCCATGTTTTGTCGCTCAATTTTCCGCTGCAGATTCCTTTGCTTGTTACGATATAGCCAATATCATCTGCAATTTGCAGACCGAGTGCGGCGGTTGTCTCCGAAATCAAGCCCTCGCCATCGATGATACACTGAATCACACGATCCGGCATTTTGTCGTGGATGGTATGGTGCTGTATATATTCTCCGGAGGTGGAAATGGCATAATACGTGCCATCTTCAGCGAACGTAACATATTTACTGATTACGGACCCTTTGTCGAGTATTTTCTGTCGGACAAGATCAAATAATACAACATCCGAAGCCACTGTGGGATCCGTTGCATCATCGGCAGCTTCCTGCAATACTACTGCAATTTCTTCGTCTGTGACAAATTGGATATCGACAAGTTCATAGTCTTTATACGCCTTATTTATCTCCGAAAGATCGATTTCTTTATAGTCCTCGGAATTCCCCATCTGAAATAATCGGATCCCCTTCTGCGGGTCCACAACGCTGATATAAATGCGTCCATTTGAATCCCCACTGATAAAAGAAGGACCTTGCGGAAATTGTTTATTAAAAGCGCTTCCCCAAGGAAGAGCAGTATCTTCCCAGCCGTTTTCACGCAGGGTATAGCCGTGGTATTCGAGACCTTTACTTTCATCCGATTCGTCGATCATTGTTACCGTTATGATCAAAGGATCCTGATCCTTCGCTAAAACGGTATAGTCAAGGCTTATTTTATCGGAAATCGGTTTGTCAAATACCTGATACGTAATGCCGGACTTGGTTTTATGCAGAACCGGCGCGGCGCTCGATGACGTATTTGACGCTGTATTTGTGTTATCCGCACAGGCAGATAAAAGAAAACAGGTTATAGTAAGTATACAAAATAATGTTCGTTTCATAAAAATCTCCTTTTCAATGTGTTTCTTATTTAAGTATAGCATAAAAAAATACGTTGTAAATGGTTGTCTGTCCCTAAATAATTGTCGTTCGTCACAAAAAGGTAACGCTTGTCACAAAAAAGCGACGTTCGTCACAAAACTGTTGATTTTTGGAAACGGTGTGTTATACTTGAATAAATATTTTTGAATGTACAAAGAGCAGAGAAAGCCTATTTTTATACAGATCGTGGAATTTACAAATTTCCTGTGAAGGAAAAATATACCGGAAAAGAAAAACTAGAATTGAAAATTCCTGCTGAAAATTATATAGATAAAGGAGAATACAGTATAAATTATTTATCTTGTTATAATGGTTGGAAAGGAATGGAGTTTTTCCCGATATGCACGTTGAATGAAAAAATGAGCCATGGACCGGCGTTTATACAAGGATTACAAAATATTAAAGAAGATTCAGTTTGGAAGGTGAGAAATTACGAAACTAAAGTATAATGTTATTAAGATATTATAAATGTAAGTGAGGAGAAGGTAGATGAGAAAGAAATTATATTTATTATTATGTGGTGTAACGTTGATGATAACAGCATGTTCGTTTAATGATTCGCAAAATGTTTCAGATCAAGAAAATAAACAGCAATTGGCAGTGCAGGAAAAAGAAAGCTATACAGCCCGCAGATACGAATTGCCATATACAAAGAATTCTTCTGAATTAGATCGTATACAGGAAATGTCGATAGGCATGTCTACGACTGAAGAGGGAGCCTTAGAGTGGTATACTGTACGGACAGCGGTAAAAAAGAAATATCGAGAAAAATACAAAAAATGTGTGGCAGAAAATCAATCCATTGATCCCCAATGGTATTCTTATTATATCATGTGTTACTCACTGGATGATTTTGGAAAATGGGAACAACAAATGTATGAGTATCAAGGTGATGCAAAGAAGATGAGGAATCAATTCGCAAAAGGAAAAGTTTTTCGCGGAGAAGATGAAAAGACATATCTATTTCTTTTGTTTTGCGATGATCAAGAGGATAGTAGAAAATATGGAATTGAACTGTTTAACTTAGAAAATAACCAATGGAAACAATGTTTTGAAACAAGTTATATACAAGACGGCACAGAGAATTTATATCCAATAAACTGTTATGTTGATGCAAACAGTAAAATTTTTCTTCCTTTGTTGAACTCTAAAATTAAAATATTTAATTTGAAAACGGGAGAAGAAGATTCAAATGATTATGAGTTTCAGACTCAAACGCCGACATCTGTGTTTTATGATGGAAAATTAGCCTTGTATAACCCGACCTCTTCTGAAATTACTATTTTGACTTTGGATGATTTTCAAGAAGCGGGAAAAATAACAAATACCGATTCAAAAGCAATTTTATATTCTTATGTTGTGTATGCGGATAGTGCAATCTGGCTTGCGACTAATAATGGAATTTATAAGGCTGGATTGACAGATGAAGAGTTTGTACAGATAAGCGATTATTCCGAATTGGAGACGGTATCGATGGATAGATCCATTATTTACGATTTTACAGTCGGGGAAAATGGAATGATTTATTTGCATTATATGCAGGAAGATGGAAGTGAAGGGCTTGTTGTGGTGAAGAAGAATGAAGAAGATTAGAACATGGGAAATTAGTATATACAAAAGAATATTAATGTTGCTCGTATTATGCACTGTTTTTTTACTCCCGGTTACCCGGTGTCACGCGGAAGAAATGCAGTATTATACTTCTGGAATGTATACGTATTATGTGATTAATGAAGCGGAAAAAGAAATCTCAATTTGTGCAATTTCTTCTACGGCTAAGAAGATAGTTATTCCATCTGAACTTGATGGCTATCAAGTGAGCCGGATTGGTTATCCGGAAGGAGATCATTATGAGGAAGCGAAAAAACTTGGTGGGGACATTGCTCAATGCATGGAAGAGCTTGTTATCCCTGATACAGTGAAAAGAGTGCAGGCGCTTTCCTTTTATAAATTCAAAAAATTATCCAAGGTAACATTGCCGGAAGATATTATTTTGGGATATGCGTGTTTTTCCGGGTGTGACAGCTGGAAAAATATTGTATTGCCCCAAAATACTTTTTGTGAAGATGCAGTACTCCCAGGCAATATAGATTCTCTGCAGATCAGCAATTCTATTTTTGGCGAGGGTGTCATAACCGGCAAAGTGAATCGCATTTTACTGTCGCCTAAGCAAAATACAGTGTTTGATATGGGAGGATCGTGGGTATCTGTAAAGCTAAAAGAACTGTATTCATCGAAGCAAGTAACAAAACTGTTGTTTAACGGTGTAGATGGAGAAACTGCAGTCGAAAAATTATATGTCAATGGGAGAGATACCAAAGTAGAGGCAAACGAATCCCGTGGACATGCAGTTTTAGGAAAAGTTTCTTTTGGCGAAATCTTTACAGTGGAAAATGCAAAAGCAATTTCATTTGCCAAAAAGCACAAAATTACTTATCACATAAAAAAGGCTGGCAAAGTGAAAAAGGCTGTTTGTAAAAAGAAGGCCGGAAAATATCTTTACACTTGGAAGAAGGTAAAAACTGCGGTGCATACTTTCAAATATAACAAAAAATGGAAGAAGAATACAAAAGAAGTACCGACTGTTTATAAGGTTTATGGAAAGAAAACAAAAAGCGGAAAATATCGGCTTCTCGCGATAACCAAGGCAAAACGATACACTACAGAGTGCAAATATATAAAGGTTGTACCGGTACAAGAGTGGTGATTTGTAGGAAGTTATTGTAAACTATCATTTATTCGTAGAAAAGACCGTTCGTCACAAAAAAGCGACGCTTGTCACCAAAGAGTTGAAAATGTAGAGGATTGGAGAGTGGAATGAAGGGGAAAGGAGGGACTGATATGTATCTTGGAACTGATGATTTTTGGGATTGGTTACGCAAAATTTTAGGTGGTAAATAACAAAAGATAACAATAATATTATTGGGTAATTGCGAAACTTAATTCGTGAGTTCGAAATCTTGATTAAAAACAAGGAAGTCATCCTGCCGGAGCAGGATGACTATGGACTGAGGTGATATATCAAAAAAAAGGTACACTTAATAAACCTCACGAGGTTTGTGAGATTGGTAAGCCCTATGCAGTAACAAGCGGTTTGAGACTTCGTATGTATTGATGCTGGTGGATTTTATCAGCCAGCACCACAGAAATCAGCTGGGTGATTCCAGCAAGTATTAAATCTGCGTGTAGCGTTTTCTCATTCTGGGTTTTTCTTTCGGCAAGACAGAAACTATATTTAAAGTGATTGATGGAACGCTCAACAGTGGTACGGATTCTGTAGGTGTTATCCCATTCCTGTGTGTTGCGGAGTGTACCGGGATAAGCTCACAGATTCTGCTCTGGATAGATGTAAAACATACGACCGCATTTGGAGGTGGTGCATGGATTTTCACAAGTACATTTTCGGTGTGAACGCTGAGTCTGGGGGGTGTAATCCCAGACCATTTTCGGACACACAAATTTATACTTTTTGATTCCTGACTTTGTGATGAGTTTTCCTTCCGGTTTCATTTCTAAAGAAGGATTTTTAGGACAACAGGGAATGCCATTTTCATTGATAGGGCATTCACATTCAGTGGAAAGCTTTGAACGGGAATTTAGTGGAATATAAGCCGATTGAAAAGTTTTGCATGTTCCGTCATCATGGTTTCCAAAGGAGTCTCCGTTAAGTAGTTTCTTGTAGATATCAATGGAATCAAAAGCTGCATCTCCAAGAAATGTTTTTGGATTAATCAGGGGATGAGCTTTGAAAAAGTCAGAAAGCGTAGGGATTAACAGTCTTGCATCATGAATGGATTTATCTTCGTCAGGAGAATCACTTTTCTTGTTTGGAATAAGCTCAGGATGTGAAACTAAAAAGTTTTTGTTATACAGATTTAAATGGCGAACGATACCAAGACCGTTTGTGACAATGCCGATTTTATAAACATAACAGAAATGACCATCAACATAGAGCTGTTTGACATCTTTGTTTGCTGATGCATGGGAAGGCATAGATGCATAAGCAGCTTTGTATGGATCATAGTTGTTATCAAAGTTCATAGCTTTTGCATAAGATTTTAACTGTTTGATAATGCGGTTGGCATACTTGGGATTGTTTTCGGTAACATAGGCTTCGATTCCGGAGGAATCAAAGATGGTCATGTGAGCTTTTTCAAAATCGATAGCCCGGCAGATAGGTTCCGTAAGATCAACAAGATTTTCGAAAACTAATAGTAAGTCCGGTAAAAAGTCCTGCTTAAAGCGGGTGATTTTAGAAGCATCAGGGACTTTTGTAAAACCACAGAAATCTCTTAAGTGTCTTGAATAGTTAAGAAATACAAGTAAAAGAGAATCTGTAGGAATAGAAAAAATGCGTTGGATAATCAAAGCCCAAAGCATAGCAGTTAAAGGGTATTTACGGTGTCGCCCAGTAGACGCATAATAGTGTTTACGAAAAGACATTGGAATAATTTCATCAAGGTCAATATGGTTTTCAAGAAGAGACAGAAATTTAGGTTTATCAGAATCATAAATTTCCTGACAATCTTCAAAAATATCTGCCAAAGTGAGCTGTTTTTGTGGTATCATAGAATCATCTCCTTTAGGTGAGGTTTTAGTTGTCTGGTCACTTCTATTATACCATAACCGAGAGGAGATATTTTATTTTGTGGCCAAAAATATGCCGTATTTATGCGGCTTTTGGCGTTTCGCAAACGCCTATATAATTATAAGACAAGGAGGAAGTAAAAGATGCAGTTAAGGAGTAAATGGAAAGTAAGGATGCTTAGTATAGTAATGATTTTGTCTATGATGGTTGTTGGTATTCAGCCTACTTCAGTTTATGCTGAAAATGCCGAAACGGTCAGTTCATCCGCTGTAGAAGCAGAAGAAGATTCTGGCTTTGATGAGGATGAAAATGCCGATGAAGACTATTATGATGATAGTGATGAAGACGAGGATGAAATTGAGGATGATGAGACAATTACATCTATAGATGATATGATAGATGTGTCTTTTAATGTCACTAGCCAATGGACTAACCATTATAATGCAGATGTTGAAATAACAAATATATCAGGAGAAGCAATTGATGATTGGGAACTAGAATTTGACTTTAAAGATAAAATAGAAAATATTTGGAATGCGACAATTACATCAAAGGAAGAAGATACATATGTAATTAGAAATGCTGATTGGAATCAAGATATACCTGTTGATGGCAAAGTGTCTTTTGGTATGACTGTTGAATATTCTGGAGAAATTGAGTTTCCCAAAGAAATTCTTTTAACGAAAGAATGCTTAATTGTTGAAGGCGATTATAGAGTAGAATATAAAGAAAATAGTCGTTGGGATAACCATGTGTGTGGTCAAATTGTTATCTCAAATAATACAGATCATAGAATAGAAGATTGGAAGTTGGACTTGAATAGTAACTTGGATATTGAAAATATATGGAATGCCAAAGTGGTCTCTAAATATGGAAATATTTACCGTCTTGACAATGCACAATATAATCAAAATATCGAAGTGGGGCAAAGTGTAGAATTTGGCTTTATTGCAAAAGTTGATGGGCAAGTTATTATTGATGATTATGTGTTGAATGAAATGTCTGCTACAGAATTAAATGATGAAGATGTTTTTGAAGAAGATGATGATTCTATAGTGGATGATAATTTTGATGATGAAGTAGAAAGTGAAGAAGATGATGATGACATAACATATCCAGAAGATTTTGTGTTTGAACCAGATGATTTTGAGTTTTATGAAGATTACTTAGATCATATTCAGAGGAGTACTAAATTAAAGACGGCTGCCCAGTTTTTCTCTATTCCAAAAACTCCCAAGTATGATGTGAAAAATGTGAAATATAGACATCGACTTATGTACGTTAATAAAAAAGGGGAAAAATGTAAAGATATTACAAAATCAATACAGAATTATTGTATAGGGAAAGATTCTTCATTATATACAATACAGGGAAGAAAAGGTAAGAAAAAACATATTGTTTTAAGAAAAGGGAAGTATGATAAAAATACAAAAACAATCAATGTATCCAAAAGTTATTATACACTTAAGAATTTTGCACATGGGCAAACTTTTGAGCAGTTTACTATTGTAAAAGGTTCCGGAAAAAATAAAAAGGAGATTTCGCCATTTATCTTGGAGGGTAATGCAACCACTATGTGGGGAACGCAGTTAATGTTTGTGGATTATGATACAATAAAGAATAATGCTAGTAGTAAGAAAAACTTTTCTTTTAAGAAGAAATATGGGAAAAGGCTTACGGGGTTAGCCTACGCAAACAAAGAAAAAAAAGCAACAAGATTCAGTAAAAATAGTTTAAAAAGAGTACATGCAGCATTATCATCTGATAAAAATCATCTGGTCATATGGTGCCAGGATGCAAAAAATGAAAAAATTCAGTTGAGTGTTTATAACTTTACAGAAATAAAGAAATACTTATATGGTAATAAAAAACATAAATCATTTTCTTTTGAAAAAAATCATGCAAAGGCTAATGAGTGGTGTGAATTTTCTTATGTTGGTAATGCTGGTGATATTGGTGCATTGAAACCGGGCGGTTCTTTTCAATCAATGGATTTGAGCAATATGACAAAGGAAGAAGACAAGTGGTATCTATATATTTGTGGAGGAAATGAAGCAAAGGAAGCAAAAGAAGGATTGCAAATTGCTCGTGTAACATTAAATAAGAAAGATAAGAAAATAAGCAATTCTAAAAGATATATTGTAAATCCACAAGTTAAAGTGAACGGAAAGGAAAAGGCTCTGGGAGGCTGTAGAGAAATTGAGGGATGCCATATCAATAAATCAAAGTTAGATTTTTTGATAACTAAAGTTCCGTCGAAAAAAGACAAATCATTTTTAAAAAATCCTCAATATATTTATACAATAAAAAAGAGTGCATTTAAGTAAAAAATATGTTACAATAATAAATAGTTTAAGAATTGTGAAAAGCAACTTGTTTAATAATATTTCTATTCTATTAAACAAGTTGCTTGGTTTTGAAATGAATTTATGAAAGGGTTAAGAATATGGCGAAAGTTAGATGGTTGCTTTTTGTTGTTTGCACACTAATATTTGTTTATGGAAATACGAAAGGTATTGCAGCACAGGATAACGTTAGGTGTGATTTTGATAAAAATGGGACAATGACTGTGAGTGGAAAGGGTGTTTTGTATTGGTCTGCGATAGAAGAAAGTTCAGAGGATGAGGTGGGTTATGGTATTAAAAAAGTAATAATTCAAGAAGGCATAACTGAAATTTCAGATGGTTGCTTTTCAGGTGATTTTACAGATATGATTGAAATAAAACTTCCAAATTCCTTACAGAAAATTGGAAATCGTGCGTTTAAAGGTTGTGAACGGTTAGAGGAAGTAGAAGTGCCTTTAGGAGTGCTCGAAATTTCTAAGGAATGTTTTTCCGGCTGCAAGAGTTTAGAGAAAATCGTATTTAATAAGGAACTGGTTGCGATAAGAAAAGATGCGTTTAGAGGGTGTGAACGACTGAAAGAATTGATTGTGCCAAAGAAATTAAAGGTCTGGGAAAATCCGATTAAAAAGTGTTCTGCACTGAAAAAAATTGTAAATTATTCGGCTAAGTTAATTAAGTTGGACACTTGTTGCGGAAATAAAACATGGTATGTGAAAGGAAAGAAAGCAAGTAAATTGGCTTCAGGGAAGACAGCTATATCAAAAGGGAAAAAATTTAAGATTAGCTATCATTTATTGGGAGGAAAAAAAGAAGGAAACTTGCCCTCCAGCTATCGATATGGAAGTTGCAAAAAATTAACGTTTTCTGCTAGGAAAGAGGGATATATTTTATTAGGGTGGTATAATCCTGCTGACAAAGAAACTTCGTATTATCAAACCAGTATTAGTCCTTCGTTAGCAAAAAATATTATATTGAAACCATTTTGGGTAAGGTATAAGGTGAAAAATGTAAAAAAGAATTCTGTTAGGATTTTTATTGATGATAGAAATGCGATTGTCCCTTTTGGCGTGTTTGATGTCCGATATTCTAAAACCAAGAACATGGCAAATGCAAAGTATTTGCGAATAACAGATACTTTCAAAGTAATATGTAAATTGAAGAAAAATCAACGTTACTATTTTGAAGTTGCTTATGCAGAAAAAGATGATGATGATGATGATTATGAATCTGTATGGGTGGGAAAGAGAAGCATCGTAATAAAAAAATGAAGTTAGGTGAAAAAGGGACACTTGTAGTTAGTAATAGAGATGGAATAAAAAAATGGTGAATATGAAATATAATGATATGAGGCTATAAAATATTACAGTACAAAGTGTTACTGACCTCATGAGTTGTCCCAAATCTACTCACATGAACTGTCGTCAGATTGCTTAACTTTTTGTCGTTAGCCCTTACAGGGCTGCCGCCTGAATTCAGGCGGCAATAAGATTTATGTTGTTATAGTTACAAGCATTTCATGCTCTACGACATACTTGATCATGTAGTCATCGATCAGCCTTTTCTGATTTTGGAAGGCATACATAAGAGCCTTTTCGCAGATTCGGTTGACCATACGTGGAATTCCGGCCGACGATTTATGGATCTCGTCCAATGCCTTGGCTATAAATACTTCCCGGGCACACCCGGAGTAATCCATATGGCTTGCGATATACTGTTCCGTTTCGGACCGTAAACGCCTCATAGTCAGTATATAGAATACTTTATGATTTTTTGAGAAAATAGACTTAACATTTTATACCAGTCCAAAAAGTTTAGCCTAAACTTTTTGGACAGTCAGGAGGGTTAAGTTTATGAAATCTCAAACATCACAAGTAGCACGCAGCTGTCGCATTCGTGAATGGGCTTCAATGGTTCAGGAATGCCGGAATCGTCCAAATGGCATGTCCGTAGACGAATGGTGTCAGGCAAATAACATCACCAAAGCGAATTACTATTATCGCTTTGCGCAAGTTAGAAAAGCCTGCCTTGATTCTATTCCAAGCAATGCCGTAAAACATGCAATTATTCCGGTTCCTACGGAACTGATGCATACGGAACCAGAGTCGACAGCAGTTGATTCCAATAGTGCATTAATACAGGATTCCTTCTTTTATACAAACGTCTGGAACAAGGTAAGTTCGTATGGCCAAGGAATGAATCTGAGGTGCAGGCAATCACCAGTCAGCAGTTTCGCTGGCTCATGGAAGGATTGACGATCACTCCAAAGAAGACCGTTCAAGAGGTTGCTCCACCCACTCACATGGCATAATGTTTGTGCAATACGTAGAATTTTCAACGGTGATTTTGCCTTAAAAAAACAGTGTAGCATTCATCATCTGTAAGGCCATTATCATGCATTGTGAGCGCATTACGTTGGTTTTATGCAGTTATAATTTATATTCATCATTTCAAAAGGTTGATTCAGAGTTTCAAAAAGCCGGGATAGTGTATGAGGTTACAGCATTTATCGGCATTCAGAAGCAGGCGAAGATTAAGGTTCCGCGGAACAAAAAAGCGGTCTATGTGAATGGTATAATGGAAATATAAGTTTCACGGATTCAGGTTTTAATAAGAAAAAGACAAAATTAATTGCAAAATATGTATAGCCGTTTATTCATAGAAAAGACCGTTCGTCACAAAAAAGCGACGCTTGTCACAAAAGAGTTGAAAATGTAGAGGATTGGAGAGTAGAATGAAGGGGAAAGGAGGGAGCGATATGTATCTTGGAACCGACGATTTTTGGGATTGGCTACGCAAAATTTTGGGTGGCAAATAATAAAAGATAAAAATAATACCTTATTCCGTGAAACTTACCATAGTGTTACATCCCTTTTTTTCAGCAATAATACCTGCTGGAAACTGATTTTCGCAATACATTTTATTTCACCCACTAGGTTAAACAAAATTTTGTTTTTTTACTGTATCATCATGCATTATCCTGTATAATGAAAGTATCAAAAGATAGGCGGAGGCAGTGCAATGAAGAAAATACACATTGAATTCAGCGATGAGCGGCTCATTACTCCCAGTGGTCTGGTATTCGTAGGGCAAATACTTGGAAAAAGCAGTTTTGTTAAAAAAATCAACCGTGCTCCAATTTCAAAAGATTATCTGCAGAAACAGATAAAAAATGGAGACGTGCTCCTCACCTATATTGGTATGCTCTGTCAGGGAAAACCCCAGTATGAGGCTGTCCGTGAAATGATGGATGACCCTGACTACTACAAATACGCATTAGGCATCTCCTATGCGATTCCTTCCGCCGAAACACTCCGTCAGCGTTTTGACATGATCGGGGATTCCCTGCGCAAAGACATCCAGCAGGCAAATGTCGACATGCTGCGTGAAATGCACATAGAGCCGACAGCCCTGGATAACGGCTTTGTTCCTGTCGATATTGATGTAACCCCCTTTGACAATTCGAAATCCAATAAGGAAGGCGTATCCCGTACCTACAAGGGTTTTGACGGATATGCACCAATTATGGCATATATCGGCACAGAAGGATACCTCGTCAATCTTGAACTGCGGATTGGGAAACAGCACTGCCAGAAAGAAACTCCTGATTTCCTGAGAGAGACCATTGAACTGTGCAGACAGCTGACGGAAAAACCACTGCTCATCCGGCTGGATTCCGGCAACGATGCATCTGAAAACATAGGCATCTTTATGGAAGAAAGCTATAAATACAACAATGTGTCTTTCATCATAAAACGGAATCCCAGACAGGAAAGTAAAGAAGAATGGCTGGAATCCGTCAGGGAATGCTGCCAGAATATCCAGCATCCACGTGATGGGAAAACTGTTTATATCGGACAGACCTTCCGGAATGTGACATATTCCCTTTCTGATAACGAGGAGAAAACTGTCGGAATACGCACAATTTATGAGATCACGGAAAGAACCATTGACCGATATGGGCAGTATTTTATCGTACCCGATATAGAACTGGGCACATACTGGACAAACACTTCCCTGCCAGACGAAACAGTCATTGATCTTTACCATGCCCACGGAGAAAGTGAGCAGTATCACAGTGAAATCAAGACGGACATGGATGTTGAAAGACTCCCGTCGGGAAAGTTTGAGAGCAACAAACTGGTGCTGGAGCTGACAATGATCGCATATAAT
>ERZ779875.471-NODE-471-length-38895-cov-6.986972_pt1 | contig 38895 bp, 26 predicted proteins | sample MGYA00511246_ERZ779875 | MGnify/ENA primary metagenome ERZ779875 (study PRJEB29588, sample SAMEA2155093) | human gut metagenome | biome: human gut; feature: human-associated habitat; material: faeces | place: Denmark | collected 2008/2010 ... | reverse complement strand
ATTTTAAAACGCAGAAGCGTGGCAAACGAGGCGTGTTCGGGCGGCAGGGTTTCGGTAAACGGCAAGTCCGTCAAACCGTCCTACTCGCTAAAAGTCGGCGACGAGGTGGAAATCGCTTTCGGCGAGGGGGCGCTAAAGTTTAAAGTCCTCAATCTTAAAGAGACGGTGAAAAAAGACGAAGCCGCTACCCTTTACGAGATTTTAAACTGACGTACCGACCGATAATATATAATGATATAGCGTTTAAGCGATTTTAACGGAGGACTTTATGACAAGCGCGATTATACTGTGCGCCGGCAGCGGCGAACGGGCAGGCTTCGGCTACAATAAACTTTTAAAAGACTCGGGCGGAATCACTCCGTTTGAAAGGGTTCTTACGACTTTCTCCGAGACGGATAAAATCGACGAAATAATCGTCGTATGCTCGGCGAAAGATATGGATATATTCAAGCAAAAGTGCCTGTATAGGTCGATTAACGCCCGTTTTACCCTTGGAGGGGCGACGAGAACGGAGTCTGTAAAAAACGGGCTTAAAGACGTAAAAGGCGACGTCGTTTTAATTCACGACGGAGCGAGACCGTTCGTAACGAAACGAATAATCGAGGACTGTATCGAAACGGCGAAGAAGTACGGTTCGGCGATAACGGTCGTAAAACCCGTGGACACGATATGTAAAACCGCCGAGGACGAAGAGGGCGAATATATCCTGTCGTCTACCCGTAAAAACGTTTACGCCGTTCAGACGCCGCAAGGCTTTATGACCTCGCAGATTAAAAAGGCGTACTCGATGATTACGGAAAGCGACGAATTTACCGACGATTCGGGCGTTTATTCCAAGTATATAGGCAGATGCCGCGTAGTCGAGGGCGATATAAAAAACAAGAAACTAACGTACGCCGAAGATTTTTCGGTCGGCGAAGGAATTACCTGCGGAGTCGGGTTCGATTTGCACCTTTTGACGCCGAATCGCAAACTGATACTCGGCGGCGTGGAAATCCCGCACGACAAAGGGCTGCTCGGACACAGCGACGCGGACGTATTGACCCACGCCATTATGGACGCGATGCTCTCATCGGCAAGCCTCGGGGACATAGGCAGACACTTCCCCGACTCCGACCCGAAATACAAGGGCATATCGAGTATGTTACTACTCGAAAACGTGGTCGATTTGCTCAAAAAGCGGGGCTATAAGTTGATTAACGTAACTGCGGTAATTCAAGCGCAAAAACCGAAACTCGCAAAGTACGTCGATAAAATCAGAGAGAATTTGGCGAAGGCGTTAAAGCTCGACGTCGAAAAAGTAGGCATAACCTGCACCACGCTCGAGGGGATAGGAACAGTAGGAAGAGAAGAGGGAATCGCCGTCTCGGCGTATTGCCTTACGAGGAAAGAAGATTATGGCGAAGAATAAAACGAATACGAAATACGTTTGTCAGGAATGCGGAGCGGTTTCGCCCGTGTGGCTCGGCAGATGCCCGACCTGCGGAAAATTCGGCACGATAAACGAAGAAATCGAAGAGACGGTAACAGTCGTAAAATCGGAAAAAAGACCGACTTATCAAAAGCCCGTGAAACTTTCGGATATAGAACACGAAAAACTCGTCAGGATAAGTTCGGGAATAGACGAACTCGACACGGTGTTGGGCGGAGGCATAGTCCCCTCCTCGCTCGTACTTATCGGCGGCGATCCGGGAATAGGAAAATCGACGATTATGACGCAAGTCGCCTGCACGTTATCCGAAAAGTACAAAGTACTCTACGCCTCGGCGGAAGAAAGTCAGGCGCAGGTAAAACTTCGTTGTTCGAGACTGAACGTAAAGTCCGACTCGCTTATGATAATGAACGAGACCTGTCTCGACAATATTTTAGCCGAGGCCGAGAGTTACGACTTTTTAATAGTGGACTCTATTCAGACGGTATACACCGAGGAACTGAGCGGCTCGTCGGGTTCGGTCGGGCAGGTGAAAGAATGCGCTTCGAGGCTTATGCGGTTTGCGAAATCGACGAATACGACGGTATTTATCGTGGGACACGTCACGAAAGAGGGCGCAATTGCGGGACCCAAGGTCTTAGAACACATTATGGACACCGTGTTATACTTCGAGGGACAACCGCAGGACAACTACAAACTGCTCCGCGCGGTAAAAAACCGTTTCGGGTCGGCGCAGGAAGTGGGCGTATTCGAGATGATGTCGGACGGAATAAAGGGCGTAAAGGACTACAACGGAATTTTCGTTTCGGAAGAAAGAGGCAAGGAAGCGGGAAGCATCGTAACTCCTTCGGTTTCGGGCAACCGTTGCATGCCCGTTGAAATTCAGACCTTACTTTCGAAAACCGTGTTCGGAATGCCCCGAAGAATGCCGCTCGGCTTAGACTACAACCGCACCGCGCTTATTCTGGCGGTACTCGAAAAGAGGGCGTACATACCATTTTACACGCAGGACGTATACGTCACGGTAATGGGCGGAATAAAACTCACCGAACCTGCGAGCGATCTTGCGGTGGCGTTGGCTCTTGCGAGTTCGTACAAAAACGAACCCATATCGGGCGAAGTATGCGCGTTCGGCGAGATAGGGCTTACGGGCGAAGTCCGAGCGGTGACACAGGCGGACAAGCGTGTCGATAACGCTATAAAACTCGGATTTAAGAAAATCATTATTCCGTACAAGAACTATCATTCGGTCGAAAAGTTTAAGAACAAAGCGGAGATTGTCCCCGTCAAGCACGTCTATCAGGCGATAAAACTTCTTTTCGACGGCAAAGCGGAAAATACCCCGAAAGAGGAGTAAACGTTTCTAATTAAACCGTTTTATAAAGAGTCATAAACAAAACAACTTGCTTTCTCCCTTGGGAAAAGCAGATGTCGATTTAAACCAATAAACCGCTCTATAAGTCGATTATTCGCATTTTTAATAATGTGATAGACTTTAAATAACAATCGATAACAAATTTTAAAAGCCGCGGCAAAAGTTTTTCGCTTTTGCCGCGGCTTTTGGTTTTAATTTTTCAGCGTTTAAAGTCCGCTTAAACACGAATTTTATCTTCCGCCGTCCAAGCCCGAACGCTTTTTAGCCTTGAGTTGTCGCGAACGCTTCCTTGAATGAGTTGTATGCTTCGAGATTTCTTACCGCCGTCTCGTCCGTGTTTTCAAGAAGCGCGTCTATTCCGCCGATGATCGCCCGCTTCTCTTCGTCGCTGTACGACGCATTGTTCACGAGGTCGTCAATCGCAGTTTCTATCGTCGTTACGGCATTCTTCCTGAAACCGTATCCGTTCCCGAGGTAAAGCGAAACGAAAGTACATTTCGCCTGAAATTTACCGTCAACTTTATCCATCTCCGCTTTCAGAACGCTTTCCGAGAAAGCCGATCCGTAAGTCTCGTAGAAACTTTCGTATTTCGCGTACAAAGCGTTCATTTCGTCAACCGTTCCGACGGTGTATTTCAATTCGTTTACCGCATTTTCGGCAAGAGTCGCAAACCTCGTAACGTAAGCCTTGACCGCCTCTATTGTGAACGTTGCGAGTTTCTGTCTCGTTTCGTCGCCTACGGACTCGGCAATCAATTTCGCCGCATTGTCGTTCAAAGTCTCTATTTTGCAGAAATATTCGTAAAGTTTATCGTCGGTCATCGTTGCGAAATCCACGGTTTCGAGAGCCTCTACCGCAGTTTTCAACGCTTCGGCAGCCGTCGCTTCGCTCGCCGTTCTCTTCTCTATAAAGGTCGCGTACGCGCTTGCGTAAGCCGTTTTAAAATATTCGATTTGAGCCGCGTTAAAACCGTTATACGCGGTGATTTTACCGTCCTCTTTTACGCATTCGACCGCGAAGTCGTCGACAGCCTTCTTATATTTATCGTAGTTCGCCTTGTAAGTTTCAAACACTTCGCCGCCTGCCGCGTTGTAGACGAGTTTTTTCGCATTTTCGGAAAGAGCGTCGTAAGCCGCTTTCGCCGCTCCGAGTTTCGCAAGGTATTCGTCGGAAATTTCAACCGCGGCGAGTTCGGATATGGCGTTTACCACGGTCACAGCCTCGGCGTTATCCGCCAAAAGACCGTCTAAATTCCATTTATACTCGTATTCGCCGACGCTTTCGGATACGCAAAGCGGAAGAGCGATTTCGAGAAGTCTCTGTATTTCGTATTCTTTCCAGTCGGCGTAGACCGATTCCATACCGTCAAGTTTGTAAACGTCGATATATACGGCAAGCACCGTTACTCCGTTATCGTTTGTCGTTACGGAAATTCCGAGATCTGCGAGCGGGTTATACGTTCCGAGCATTGCGGGGATAAACATTCCCATGGGTCCCGCAAGTTCGATAAAGGTCTCGGTGAGGGGCGCCCAAAGAAATTCCTGTACGAACGCAAGCATATCGGGGTTAAGTCTTATTACCACCCCTTCGGCGTTCGCGTTCACCGTGAATAACTGCGAAAGAAGTTCAAAGGTAGAAGATACGGCGTTGCCGACATCCGAATAAGTCTCGGTCGACGATACTCCCAAAGGTATTTCCATAACGAAAGTCGGTTCGACCTTTTCCACCGTCATAAGAGCCATTTTGCGATTCTCGTATATAACGTTAATCGTATCGGCAGTACCGATTTTACCGAACCATGCGGGCAAATCGGAAGTCATCATTCCCGCCATGCCGAGAAGTTGTTTCAAGGTGTCGTCGAGAGTGACTACCGCTTCGGCTTTCAACGCTTTAAGCGGATCGGTCTCGGTCGCGTCGTAGGTCGCGTACAGACATCCGTTTATCGTGAACATTCCGACTTTTACCGAAAGGTCGAAACCCGTTTTAAGTTCGCTGACGTATTCCGTAAGGTCGGGAAGAATAAATTCTTCGTCCGAAAGGTTGAGTTTAAGTCCTGCGTTTATGGTATCGGTTACGAAATTGCCTTCGATTACGCCTACTCTGTCGTTAGGTATGTAAAGAGTTAAGCCAAGGTTGAACGCTTCGTCAACGCCGTCGCCGGCAAGTCCGTATTCAACGAGAATTTGTTTAACAATCGGCTCAATCGCTTCGCTGAGCGTTACGGTGTAATAATCGCCGTCGGCGGTAACGTTTACCATACCCGACAAATCTACGGACGAGAGCATTCCTCCGAGACTTTCAAGTCCGCTTTCGGGAAGGTCGAACGCGACTTTAAGTCCGAGCGCCGACATATAAACTTTCCCGTCGTGATAAATCACCGACAGTTCGTCGCCGAGAGATGAAATCGACAACCTCGCGTCAACTGCGGTACGAAGATCGATTTTACCCGCTAAAATTTCGTTTACGTTTGCTCTTAAATCGAGTTTAACGGGCAACTTCATTCCGTTGTAAATAATCTCGCCGCGAAGAGTTACGCCGTTTTCTATATCCGAATTTAAAAGCGCGTCAACTATCTTCTCTTTGTTCTCGTCGCCTTTGACGGTCTCGCTCGGAGTTACCGTAGACGGTTCGCTGTTCATAGCCGCGTTGAACTTGTTCGTATCGGGAATTTCGTTTTCCTCGTTATATCCCGAAAATTCGACCGAATAATTCTCTTCGCAGTCGATTTCGCCGAGGAAACTCGTCGATACCTTGTACTTGCTCGTATACGAGTATCTTATCGGGGTGAAGTCCTCGGCTATATCGAGGTTGAAAATAGTGTCGCCCGTGAAAGAGGGAAGACCGTTCAAACCGCCGAACTCTTTCATCTGATAAGAAAGCGTCGCGTTCGCCGCCGCGCCATCGAGGACTATTTTATATGTATATACTCCGTCGGCAGAAGATACGAGTTCCGCGTACTTAATCGTGTCGTCGTTGAATATCTGACCGCTGAGCAATTTGTCGGGCGTAACGCCGTAAACCGACTTATAGACGCTCTTTTCGGTGTTTTTTATCGCTCCGCCGTCTTTCCTGTACACTACGTTGTCGCCCTTTGCGAACGCTTCGTGCATAACGTGAACGAAAGTCGAATCGGAAGTCGAGGAAGTATAAAACTCGTCGCCGTGCTTAATGCCGACCCCGCCCGTAGCCTGTTCGTAAACGATAAAGCCCTTGTTCGCTACGGACTTGCCCTGCCCTTCGAGGCGGTAGGTCTGATACTCGGACAATTTACCTATCGCTCCGTATACGGCAACGTTCGCTTCGTACACTTCGGGTTTATATTTAAGGTCTCTGATTACGGTATCTTCGCCCGATACCACGCCCGGAGTTAAAGAAGAGTCTACCCCGCCGGTACTCGAGCAGCCGACGAACATAACGGTCGTCGCCGCAAGCATCAGAACGAGAAACAGATTTAATAATCTTTTTTTCATTTTGTGTTCTCCTGTGTTTTTTATTCTGTTTACAATCGCAGTCGATGACGATATATTATCGGTTGCCGACCGACGATTTCGGGAATATTGTATTGTAACCGAAAAATTTTTGCAAGCGTTTAAGCGAATTTTTCGGTATAAAAACACGGGGGAAGCCTCTCGCGCTTGCGGAACGCCACTCTCCGATTCGGAGAATTTGCGAAAATAACTTGACTTTATCGGGGTTTTGGGCTATTATATAAATATGCTTAGCGAAATCGAGAAAAACATATCGAAAAACATAAAAGAATTGAGATTGAACAAGGGAATGAAGCAATCGGAACTTGGCGAGGCGCTGTCATACTCCGACAAAACGGTCTCCAAATGGGAGAACGGTTCGTCCGTACCCGACGTTACCGCGCTTGCGGAAATAGCGGAATTATTCTCTGTCTCGGTGGACGATTTGCTGCGTGAAAACGCCGTAGAAAAGGTAAACGACAAGGCGAAAGAAAAGACGCAGGAAGATAAGGCGAACGACGTAGCGATGCTGTGTTTGTCTGTTTTATCGGTAATCACGATTGCAGTCGTTGTCTACGTCGCTCTTATGATTGTAAAAAGATATAAGTTCTGGCAAGTCTACGTATGGGCGGTTCCGCCGTCGGCAGTTATAATACAAAAATACAACAAAGCGCACGCAAATTACAAATGGTTGAACGCCGCCGCTCTGTCGGTTTTGATCTGGGGACTTATAACGGCGATATATCTTACGATACTCGACTATAACGTATGGCCGCTGTTCTTCCTCGGAATACCGCTCGAAGCGATGATAATCATATCGACGATATTCAGAAAGACGAGGTCGTTCATATCGTTATCGATATTCCGAACGCCCGACGAATATAAAACGAAAAAAGACAAGTAACTCGTAAAAGTCGCCCTATAAGCCGTTTATCGCGTTAAAACGATAAGGATACCCGCAACTCAAACCTCGATTTTACTGCTGAAAAAACGTAATGCGAGTAAAATCGGACGAGGAATTTCACCGCATAAGAATAATATTGAAAGGCGGCAAAAAAATAAAAATAAAAAAATACGAAAAAGTCAATCAAAACGCTTGCAAAAAAAGACATAAACGTGTAAAATATACAGAGTTGAAGAACGGTAAAGGAACTTACGTTAACAAAAAGATTGGGGTGTCGCCAAGCGGTAAGGCTACGGACTCTGACTCCGTCATCCGGGAGTTCAAATCTCTCCACCCCAGCCAGAAATAAAGAAAACAGTCGCATATGTTTATGCGGCTGTTTTTCTTTATGCCCTCGTTGAGGGCGGGAGTTTTCCTCCCGGATCGTTGAAAATTTTCTTTTCAACTGTCCGGGAGTGACGCGTTTTGCCAAACATATATACACTTTTGTCGAGCAAAACGCTATTCCGTCGCCTGCTCCTTACAAATCTCTCCTCCCCAGCCAAACAAAAAGAACAGGCTTCTGCCTGTTTTTTTTGTTTTTCTTGCGAAGCGGTTAAAGAGAGATTTGAACTAAGAGCGACGCCGCCAGGCGGAAAAACAGTCCTGCGGACTGTTTTTAGCGATGACCGAAGATATTTGCAAAGCATCGGCTTAAATTTCAGAATTTGCTTTGCAAATATCAAGAGGAAAATCTCTCCACCCCAGCCAAACAGGTGATTTAAACCATAAAATTACGCCCCAAAGTTTTATTCAAACTTTGGGGCGTATTTCTTATTCCGCTTTCTTTTTGCGTTTATATTTTGTTATTCCGACATCGTTTTTATTTTGTAAATTCTATTGCGTTTATATAAGTATGTCCTACTGCCGCATTACCGACGTCAGAATAGGTATTGTAGATTCTCATACCTTTTGTGAAATCGTAGGTCTTATTGGTTAAATCAAATACCCAATAGTAAGAATCGTTCGCATCGTCTCTTGTAAGTTGGCTTATAAAGCCCGCTTTATAACCATTATCCTCTGTGCCATCGGCTGCCTTTTTAGGCAAAAACGCCGCTTGACAATTTACGGAATTTCCGGCTGTGGTTACCCCTTCAAGATTAAACGAGTTTGTAAAAGATATCTTGAGCGAAGTATAACCTTTCCCTATATAGTAAGATAAAACCTCCGCAGGCAACGCATAATAATAACCGTCATTCGAATTCGCATAAGCATGCCACCCTTTACCTTTTATATATTCTACGGTTCCGTTATGTCCTCCGACAAGCCTCGCTTCCGGCGCTTCGTAATTTATAAACTCCGAAATTCTTATTTCCGTCGGTACTGTCTTACACTTATCTACGATAATATAGAGATCTCTGCCGGCATACGTTTCAAGATCAATCGTGAAATTAACCGTGTGATCCGCTCCGTCCCAGATATTCGGAGCTGTATATGATTTAATCGGAGCCTTATCGAGGTTTTCTCTCTTGTCCGCAGCAATTCTGAATTGTTTCCACGTATCGGCGGTTATCGTACCCGCAGGATTCTTAACGTTAAACGTAAGAGTCTTATATCCGAGATCCTTAAGCGCTTTCAAAATATCGCCCGAAATAACCGTAACCGCGTCGTAAATATCCTTTGGATCTTCCGTCTTCGTTGACTTGACGTTATATACGCCTTTCTCCGCGTCAACCTTTATGTCGGCAGAATCGACAGATTTCATAAACAAAGTCTTAACCGTTCCTGCGCAGACAGAGCAAACTCCTTCAGAATTGAAATTGTGCTTTCCGACTGTCGTTCTCGTTTCTTTCGCTCCGCATTCGCAAACCCTTTCGTCTTCGCCGTTTACAAGGCAGGTGGCTTCGGTAACTACCGTCCATTCTCCGTAAGTATGTTCGGTGGTCGCTTTAACGACTTCTTTGCAAACCGAACACGTTCTGTCGTGACAAGTATATTCGTCCGCCAAAGTATGAGCCGTGGTCGCTTTAACGACTTCTCCGCAAACCGAACAAGTTCTGTCGTGACAAGTATTTTCGTCCGCCAAAGTATGAGCCGTGGTCGCCTTAACGACTTCTCCGCAAACCGAACACGTTCTGTCGTGACAAGTATTTTCGTCCGCCAAAGTATGAGCCGTGGTCGCTTTAACGACTTCTCCGCAAACGGTACACGTTCTGTCGTGACAAGTAAAGTTGTCGGCAAATTCGTGTTCGCATACGGCAGGCGTAGTTCCCGATTCGGTCGAACTCGTAGATTCCGTCGAGCTGCCGGTGCTTTCGCTTACCGATTCGCTTGCGCTATTCGAGTTGGCCGAACCTGTCGATTCGGTTGAGCCGCTGAAATCGCACGAAATAGCGCAAAACGCTAAAAAGGCGACCGCGAGTACAAGTAGTAAAATTTTTTGCAGTTTCATCTTTTTTCTCCTTAATATATTTTGCTTTATAGCTAAATATTTCTATATTTTAAACGGGGATTACAAACAAACCCTTGCCCGCCCCAACGCTCAACGTAACCTTTCCGTCGGTAAGTTGAGCCGTCTTTTCGACTCCGTTTTCATAGTAACTCACGGAAGAATATCCGTTTCCGAAAGATAAAGTAACCGAAGTCGCTCTATTAAGCCTCGGGTCGTCGGCGTTTACCACCATAAATCCGTATTTGCCGTCGCTGTTTTTAAAGCAGCCTACGATTGCGTCGTAATCGGACGATACAGCCGACAACACGCCGCCAGCGTAAGAAGTAGTACCGCCGAAAACGCTCCCCGTGGCGGTTTTACCTGCCGAATAAGTCGTTCCGAGCCACTTATACCCCGACGTCTTAGCCGACGCCGCAAGAATTTCGGCGTTTGCGTTCTTTATCGCGGTATAAGTATCGGTAGCTACCGCCTTATAACTTCCGTCCGACTGTAATTGCCATTCGTAAGCAGAGTCGCCGAACCACTCCGAATCGGTCTGATTAAACGGCTGCATATAAGTAAAATAAGCCGCCTGATCATAGCCGTAAGCGAGCGCGCAGTACAACTGATAAGTCATCATAGACTGCGTTACTTTGCCGTGATACTCGTAAGATTTCCCGTAACTGTTCTTGTTGTTTTTCGCGATTTCGTCGTACAAAGTCTTGTTGTAGAAAGAAACGGACTGCACGCATACGCTGCGTTTATAACCGTTCGCTTCGGAAAGTCTCGCAAATATTTCCAGATTCTGAAAATACTGACCGAGCATAGAAGTCGTCGTTTCGCTGTAATAGTCATACCCGCTCAACGTTAATTTTCGCTTTCCCGTAATCTTTTCTACAAACGGATAATAATCGAAGCAAAGGGCGTCTTTCTCGCCACCGACAAGACCGTTTATATACTTTTGCAGATAAGTTTCGTACTGCTCCGCCGTAAGACCGAATTTATCGCTTTTCGTAGTATCGCTGTCCGACGAACCCGCGACGTGAACCTCTGCGGCGTGCATACCGAGAAGGGATCCGTACAGGATATATCCGTCGTTATATACGCCGAGTTCATTCACAAGGTATTTATACCAGTAATTGTAGGTGTCCGCCATATATCCGCGCGGCTCGTCGCAAACGCTAAAACCGCCGAAGCACGGGAACGTTTTTAAGTGTTCGTACATAAGGCTGATATTCGCCTTTATCTGTCCGTCCTGATGTTCCGATTCGCCTTTCATTACGCCGTCGAGATACAGCGATTTTACGAGAACTCTCGCTTTGGCGTAAGGCACGTTGTACTCGTCGCAATACGCCTGTACGAGTTCGAGAAGTTTTATTCCGTCCGAATTTAAATAATAGCCGTTTGAGTCGATTTGCGCATAACCGTCGCCGACTGCGTGTCCGATTGACCTGTAAGTCATATAATCGGCGTCGTCACCTAAGACGAAGGAAAAACCCGCGTCAAAGTACGACTTTACGTCCTCCACGGTAGACATATTGTAAACGGCTCCGCCCGTAACGTTACTTACGAGCGTTCCGTTTTCCATATACACGCCTACCGCGGGTCCGTAATACGCAGTCAGCGTTATGCGTTTGGGAGTTCGCTCTTCACAAACTCTATTTCGCTTATATATCCGCAGGAAACCGAGTCGCCGACATTTTCAAAACAGATTCTCGTATCTTTTGTAAAATCATAAGCGCTATCCGTTAAGTCTACTGTTGAGGTATAACTTCCGTCAGCATTCTTGGGACGTTCGCTGATTTTCATGTTTTGATAGTGCCAATCTTCACTGCCGCCCGCTTTCCTCGGAATAATTCTCGATTTAGTGCTAACAAAATTTCCTGTGTTTACATTTGCAACGCCGTCTAATTGATTGATATAGTTTATCTTCATTGCGCTGTTGCCACTCATATATTTGGCGAGGATTCGGCAGTACCACTCTTTTCCCTTATCTTTTCTTTCGATTTTCCAACCCTTACCCTCTATATAAGCAACGTTTGCATTATCGTCCTTTATTGCTTTCAACCACAGACTCTTATGCGTATAATTCAAGAATTCGATTTTACTTATATAGGTATGACCGACAGAGGCTCCTCCTACGTCTTTCATTACCATATAAATTCTCATTCCCTTCGAGAAATCACAAGTTGAATCCGTAAGGTCTACCGTTGCGAAATAAGAGCCGTCCTGCGCCTGATTGAGTTGGCTTATAAAATTTGACACATATCCCCACGTTTCAGAACCGCTCGTCGATTTCGGCAAAAATTGCATCTGACAGTTTACAGAATTGCCCGCAGTCGCTACTCCGTCGAGTTCGAACGTGTTTACAAACGATACTTTAAGCGTGACGTTGCCTTTGTCTATATAGTGTTTAAGAACGTCGCCCGAGATATTCGCATAGTAACCGGCTTGACTCGTATCAGACGCGTATAAGTGCCAACCTTTACCTTCTATATATTCGACGTTTCCGTTGGTACTGTCCGAAATCATTGCTTCGGGCGCTTCGTAATTTATAAACTCCGAAATTCTTATTTCCGTCGGTAAAATCTTACACTTATCTACGATAATATAGAGGTCTCTGCCGGCATACGTTTCAAGTTCGATCGTGAAACTAACCGTGTGATCCGCCCCGTCCCAGATGTTCGGGGCTGTATACGATTTAATCGGAGCTGTATCGAGGTTTTCCCTCTTGTCTGCGGCAATTTTGAATTGTTTCCACGTATCAGCGGTTATCGTACCCGCGGGATTCTTAACGTTAAACGTAAGAGTCTTATATCCGAGATCCTTAAGCGCTTTCAAAATATCGCCCGAAATAACCGTAACCGCGTCGTAAATATCCTTTGGATCTTCCGTCTTCGTTGACTTGACGTTATATACGCCTTTCTCCGCGTCAACCTTTATGTCGGCAGAATCGACAGATTTCATAAACAAATCTTTGATATTCGTTCCGCAGTAATCGCATACGCCGTTGTCGTTGAAATTGTGCTTGGTCTCGTATAAAGATACGTTGCCCGATACGACGTCGCTACTAAATTCCCATTTTTTGGTTTTCGCTTTATTGAACCAGCCGCAGGTGAGCGTACTCGTAGATGTAGGCTGAGTCAAAGTCTCGCCGTATATAGCGGTCTGCTCGCCGCCGACAAGCGCGCCGTTTAAATCGTACGCTTTAAATTTGAACTTATAATAGCCCTCTAACTGAGATATTTTATCCGCGTCCTGAACTACTCCCGCCGCCGCTTTCGCAACGTAAGCGAGAGAATAGGTATCGTTTACCGCTTCGGTGTATACGGTTTTTCCGCCGTCGGTTACGTAGCCCGCGACTTTTATGTCCGTACCGTAATTTGCCGCAGGTATATCGTAAACGTATACCGTGAGCTCCATCATATTTTCGTCGGTATCGCTCGCTTTCCAGTCGCTCTTCCGAGTTTCTATATCGACGATATTCGCGTTCGTAGAACTTGCGAGCGTTTCGCCGCCGAGCAACTTCTCGGGGCAGAGTTTCAAGCCCGTTTTCGCCGAGTCGGACAACCCGTCAAAAACGCCTTTGTTTAAAAGAACGTGGAATTTCACGCCCGGACCGTGAGTAGCGTCTACGTAACGAACGGACGCGCCCTTCATTTTAAACTGTTCGCTCGTTACGGAAAGACCGTCTGCTTCTGCCGTAAAGGTTAAACCCGCAGTCATAAATAAGCCTACGACCAAGACGGACAAAATGAGAATTATTTTCTTTTTCAACGTTGTTATTTTACTCATTTTTATTCCCCCCATTCGTCGCCTACCGTCCAGCCCCATTTCACTCCGACGCCGTCGGCGCTCGAGGTGAGGACGTCGTCAAGACGAACCGCCGTTACCGTCGCCTTTTTGTAAGGCAGACGGATTTGTTCGTTCGCGCGGCTGTTTTCGCTTGAAAACAACCCTTTGCAAATGCCTGTTAGTTTCATTATTTTCCTCCGTTTTTTCTTATATTTTTTTTTACTTACCCGGTATAACGGGCGTCCATTCGCCGATATCTTCGCTCGAAGAATCTTTGCTTTCGCCCCCCGAATTATCGCCCGTCACCGTTTCGCTTTCGCTTGTTTGTTCGTTTTCGGAATTATACTCGGTTGAGATTTCGGTCCCGTCGGATATTCCGTCCGATAAACCGTCTCCGCCGTTCATACACCCCGAAAATATCGCGCATATCGCCGCTATTAAAACCATTAAAACGGTCGTTTTTAATCTGTTCATGCTTACACGCCGACCTCTGCCTCGGTAACGTGAGTCGTTATCTCGACTCCGAAAACCGCGTTTTCGGAAGCGATTTCATCCGTCCGCCTCGAAACGTCAACCGAACCGATATTTTCGCCGTTTACAAAAAGGGTTATCGTCACGGTTTTTTCGTCTTTTATCGTAACGCTCATTCCGAATCTGACCCCCGCGTTGAATACCGACGAACTTATCCCGTTGCCGATAAGAGTTCTCGGCGACGATTCGGCGTAGTTGCCGTTCTTTATCTCCGAAACCCTGAAACACGAACCTCGGTAATATACTCCGTAACTGCCGATAAAGAAATAAGTTCCGCCGTTGCCGTCGTCGGTTATCGACTTCACGGAGACCTCAGCCACCGTTCCGTCGTAGCCTATAACCTTACTTCCGCCCGCTCTTTTATTCGCAGAATCGAGAGTCTTGCCCTCGTTAAGTCCGCTAACGCGTTTCGCCCCGTCGTATACGAACGTAAATTCGTAAACCTTGCCGCCAATAGTCAGATTGCCGCTCGTTTCGCCGTTTTTCATATCGGCAGGCATATCGGCTTTCGCTATTTTTACCGTGTTTCCGCTGACGGTGAATTTGACCTTCTGTCCGTTTATCGTCACGCTGTCTACCGTCGCGGCTCTGCTCAGCGAAATCTCGAAATTTTCGTCCTTGTTTGCGGTAAACGACCCGTTCGCCGTTATCGTGAGTTCTGTCGGCTTGCCGAGCATTATCGCCTTTATGTTGTTTATCTCCGTATGCGTTACGCCTATGGACAACATATAGTTTTCGACCTTTTTCGACAAGGTAGAACCCATATAGTCGTTCAGTTTGTCGTAGAATTTTTTGAAATCGTAAGTCGTTCCTTTCGAGTCTCTGATTCGATAAATCGAGAAAGAGGTGAGTTCGTAGTCCTGTATCAACGCGGTTTCGTCAACGCCTAAAAGGGCGTTTACCAAAAATGCGACCGTTCCCGTTCTGTCCGCGCCGCCCGTACAGTGCATGTATACGGGATAACGGCTTTCATCCGCCAAAGCGGAAAACACCCTTTTGTAACCGCTTTTATCCGTAAACGCGGACAAATATCCGCCGACCGAATAGTATTCGAGTTTCGCTCCCGGTATGGGGCTTTTCGTAAGTCCTAAATTTTCGTTGACGCTTCTGAGATCGAAGTCGGTTTTTATTCCGAGCGTTTCGCTCGTATATTTTTTACCGTCCTCGTTAAGCGCGACGTAGTGATACGCGGGGTCGGTGCTGTCGGATAACGCCCCGCCTCTGAAAAACCTGCCCTGAACGGTTCTTTCGCCGCTCGCCGTGAGGTATCCGCCCATGTCGCGGACGTTGTATATTCCGCCGATATTCATCATTCGGGGACCTAAATCGGTCGTCTCGAACTCCGTCGAAGCGATTTCCTTTTCGCCCGAGTTCGTCTCGACCGTTACCCGAACGTAATACTTCGTTGCTTTTAAAAGATTGTAAACCTCGAGTTTGGTAGAATCTTTTGATAGCGTTACGCTTTCTCCGTTCGTCATATTTTCGTCGGTCGAATATTCGACTAATACGCTTTTGGCGTCGGCGGGCAGATTTTTCCACTCTATCACGATCGGAGCAAAGGCGTTATCGGTAAGATAGTAGTAGTCCGTAAGGTTTGCGTCCTCGCCTGCGTCAAGGTATTCGATTACCTTTTCGGCGTAAGGGAAAACCTCTCCTTTCGGCGATACTATTTCGAGTTTCTCTTTCGCCATGCTTTCGGGAGCCGAGTCGCTCTCGGAAGTCTGACCGTTTCCCGAAGTCGAACCGCCGCCCGAAGTTCCGCACGCCGCCGCAAACAACGCGAGACAAGCCGCCGTCAGTAGACAAAACATAATCTTTATTCTTTTCGTCATTTCGATATCATTCCGCCCTTTCCGTTTATCAATCGTCGTTGCGATTTTTACCGCTCTTCGATTTTACGCAAATAAACGCCGCCGCGGTAAGACCGAACAATGCGGGAACGCCGCCCGCCGCCGAACCGCATCCGCCTCTTCTGGACGAATTGTCCGAAGGCTTTTCGGACGATTGCTCGGACGATTCCGATCCGCCGCCCTTTGCGGTATATACGGCGTTTACCGTTATATCTTCGAAGTTCAGTTCGTAATCCTCCCACGCACCGTCGTACCCCTCTTTTAAAGGAATTTCGGGAGCGGCAAAATATTCGATTGCTTCTTTCGTATAATAAACTTCCTTTACAACCTTTCCGTCCGCTTTGAACGTGACTTTGTATCTCGTCAAAGGTTGTTCTTCGGTTACGACGTAGGTGATCGTAGCCGTAGCGACGTTGTCGTCGTAGTCGGAAGCAGTTATCGTACAAACGTGTCTGCCGACCGTAAGTCTGCCCAAGTCGTCGAGCGCGCCCTCCGACCAAGAAACGGAAACCTTGAACTCGCCCGAGTTGTCGGTAACGACGAATGCGTTTTCGGCGGGATAAGAACCTGCCGCGACCTCGAATTCGCTCACTTCAACCTTTATCACGGGCGCCTCGTCATCGCTTTTCGGCGCGAGCGACTTGACGAAATTTCCGTCCACGTCGTGATCGCCAAAACGGAACAACATATCGCTGTCCGCGTCTTTCGCAAATTCTTTGCTGACTACTCCGTTCGGGTAAGAAAGGGTTAAAACCACCGTGTTTTCGTCGCCCGATTTAAGTTCGGCTTTCACGATTACTTCGGCGTACTCCTTAAAGGTCTTGTCGGGAATGGTCGTAAACCCTTTTCCGCCTCTGTCCCAGTTTTTTGCCGAGGACTGCATATTGCACGTTCTCACGTCTATATCGCCGTCTGTATGATAGAAATATATTCCGTAACTTCCTATGCCGAACGCCGTTCTCGAATAATGTCCGTACTGATTTTTGTCGCTTCTCTCTTTATATGCAAACTTGACGGACTCGCCGTATGCGAGCCGTTTTTCGCCGACGTTCTTTGTCCCGACTGTCATTTCGTATTCTCTGCGCGAGCCGACCAAAGAGACAACCTCCGAAATATCGTATACGGTCTCCTCAGCCATCGCAACCGACGGAACAGTTGCGGCAAAACACGCAACTACGGAAAAAATCAATGCGAAAATAAACGTTTTTTTCAATATCTTCATCTCGCTCACCCCAACAAAATACTTTTTATAGAATCTATTTCCGCTTGGGTCACGCCGATCGAAAGCAGATAAGTCGTCGCCTTGTCGGCAAAAGTATCGCCCTCGTGCGCCTCGATGAAATAGCAGAATTTTTTGATTGCTCCGACTTGAATGTACGGGTTGTTACAGGCGATTTCCGAAAGCCACGATAACTCGTATTCGCGTATTATATCTTTCTTTTCCACGCCGCAGATCGCGAGGAGCATTGCGGCGAGAGTTCCCGTCCTGTCCCTGCCTATCGAACAATGGAACAGCATCGGATAGTTGTCGGGATCGGCGCATGTTCTGATTTCGTTAGCAAACGCCTCGACGTATTTCTTATCGCCGTTCAGTCCGCTTTCAACGCCGCTCCCGTCCTTTTCGTTGACGTACCACGGAGCGGAATAATTTATCCTCTTCACGTTTTCTCCGAGCGGAGATACGCGCGAAAAATCGCCTCTTAAATCGAGGTCGGTTTTAATTCCGAGCCGTCTCGCCTGCATCTTGCCGTTTTCGGTCACGCGATCCAACACCGCGGAACGGTAAAGTATTCCGTATTTAACCGTTTTTCCGTCCGTAGTAACCGAGCCGCCGAGGTCTCTGACGTTCGACACGCCGTCGATTTTCACAGAGCGTACCGAAGCCTGCATTTTAAAATTGTAGACTTTGGACGTAACGGTTTCGCCCGAGTTCTTGCGAACCTTAACCTTCCAGTAATAGTCGCCCGGGATAAGATAACCGAGAGACAATTCGGGCTTTACCGTAGTGTATATTTCCGCGGAAGAAAAGTCGGGAGATTCGTCAACGTAAACGCTGTAATACTTTCCGTCTTCGCAAGTCCATTCGAGTTTTATATCGTTCATCGGAAGGTTCTCGCCTTTTCCGTAAAACTCCTTGCTGTAATTTTCCTTATATTTCGCGAAAAATTCGGCTATAACTTCGTTATCTGCCGAAACGACCGATTTTTGCGCGGGCGAAACCACGGTAATTACGTCTAATGACTTCCCGTCCGCTTCACCCGTTATTTTCATCTGAGTTACCATACCCGCTCCGAAAGTCATCGCGAAAGCGAGCGTCGCCGCGACTAAAATTTTTGTTACTTTTCTCATATTTTCCCCTTTACGATTTTTATCCGACGTAAGGAATAAAGAACACACCCTCGCCGACGCCTAAGTCGAGAGTCAACTCGTTGTTTTTAAGCGTCACTTCTTTCTTCACTCCGTCGATATAAACGTACGCCTTGTTGTAATTTGCGAATTTGAACGTTACGACCGACTTCTTGTTTTCGGTAGTATCGTTATAGTTTACGACCATATATCCGGGGTTGCCGTTTTTATCTTGCATATACCCGACTATACTGTCCTCGGTCGCTTCGACCGATTTAACCCCTTTAAGGCGTTTCGCTCCGCTAAGAGGAGAAATCATCGTGTCGAAACTGTTGTTGTAATACATATCGTCTTTCGACGTATTGTTCGTTCCGAGAAGAGGCAAAACTCCCACCCATTTGTCGTTGAACTGCATATAGGTGTGCGAAAATCCTCCGACTTCGCTTATAAGTTTCTGCGAATTCGTCCAAAGTTCCGTTTTGTTGCCGTCCCTGTCTACCAAGGCGACCTGTTTCTCGGTAAATTCTCCGCCTTCGACTGACGGCGGAGTTCCGTAGCAGAAGAACGACACGCTGTCGTAGCCGAATGCCATAACCGTATACATCTGCAAACGCAAATCGTTATACGAAGGAACCCTGTCTCTGCTCTTCGCTTCCGTACCGAACGGCATGGACTGTATGAAGAAATTTGAATCGAGTTTCTCTTCGCTGTCGCGTTTTTTGTTCGCGAGATATTCAAGGCATTGAAGCCATTCGGTTTTTAAGTAATATTGCTTTTTAGCCGCAGTGTCTTTGTACAGCGGATAATCGTCGCAGGAAAGCCATTTTCTCGTATTCGTACCCGAATATACGGAGAGAATATTGTCCGAAAGAGCCTGCAAATACTCGCTGAAAGTAAACGGCTGCGTACCCCACGGAAGAGAGACGTTCGACGACGGATTGAGGTTTATCAAAAACTCCACCTGCGGATATTTGCCTTTCAACGCTTTCACGAACGGGGAAAGTTCGACTATTCCCGTCGTCTTGTTGAGGTTGCTCGAATGAATTACGGGTTCGTCGTAGTTAAACCCGACAAAGCACTTGTATTTTACGAGTTTTTCCGCCAATGTGAGCATTGCGTTTTCCGCTCTCGTTACGTCTACGAAAACCTTTATATCGAACTTCTCGCAAAGGTCCATCGCCTCCATCATCTTCGAACTGCCGAGAGCACCTATGTTGTCGCCCTGCAAAAATATATAGTTAAAACCGCACTCTTTGTAAGCCTTGAAACTCTCCTCGCTTACTTCAGGCGTATACCAAGCGTTAAAAATCATTTTATCCGCATTCTCCTTGTCGTAATCGGGCAATTCAGACCTTCCCGTATCGCTCGTCGCCGCGCTTTCGCCGTCGCCACGCGAGGAAGAACCCCCGTTGCCGCCGAAGCAACCTATAAACGAGCAAAAACCTATCGTCATCGTAAGAATTAACCCTGATATTTTTTTTAAGTATTTTTTCATTATCCTTTCAGCCCTCCTGCCGACATACTGTTCATTATCATTTTACTGAAAGCGCAGAAAACGATAAGCACAACGCCCGTAGTGAACGTCATCGCCGCGAAAACGTAAGGCATACTCGAACTGTATTTGCTGTATATCGCGTTCAGTCCGTAAGCCACCGTCGGAAAATCGTTCAGGTAAATATACGGCGTGTAATAATCGTTCCAGCAACTTATAAAGGTAACTATCGCTATCGAAACTATTATCGGTCTCGCCTGCGGAGCCATTATCTTTACGAATACTTTCCAGTTCGACGCGCCGTCCAAAAACGCCGATTCGGCATATTCCCACGGTATCGCCTCGTAGAAGTTGCGGAAGAGTAAAAATCCGAATCCGAATCCGCCCGCGCTCATAAGGAATACTCCGTAGAACGTATTTAAAAGTTTGAGCGAGTCCAAGAATCTGTAAGTGGTCGTAACCGAACCTATCGTCGGTATTACCATGGTGACTATGGCGAGGTTTGTTATAAACCCGTTTAGTCTGAATTTGTATTTAGCGACTATATATCCCGTGATATTCGGGAATAAAACGGCGAGAAAAACCGTTCCCGCAACGTATATAGCCGAATTTCGTATCATCGTCGGCATAGCCGTAGTTCCGTATGCCTTGTAAGTAAACGCCCTGTTGTAATTCTTCTTTATACTTCCGAGCGTTATATCGAAAAGGTTGAACGGATGCTTGTTGAAATTCGATACCGAACGCATCGACCCGAATATCATCCACACGAGCAGAAGAATATACGAAATCGAAAAAAGCAGCATTACGATAAACAAAGCGGCGCGGAATATCTTATCCGAACGCGAATATTTCTTTCGTTTCATCATATCAGTATTCCACCCTCTCGTTTAATTTTTCCATCAGATAACGGAAAGTCATTATAATCACGCCGCCGAACACCGCGACAAGCACGCCGAACGCGCTTATTACCGTATTGTTTTTATCGTTCTTGACAGATAGCGAAATCATAAGCCCTATCGTAGTCGAACGATCCGCGCCGTCCGTCAAAAGAAGAGACGGCATCATCCATGAAAATACGCCTGCTACAAGCGTTATCGACATAGTAGTTATAGTCGGCCATATAAGCGGTACGCAGATACTGCCGAATTGTCTGAGTTGCGTCGCCCCGTCGAGTTCCGCGCTTTCAAACACGCTTTCGGGAAGTCTCGCCATAGCGGACGAAAAGTATATGAGGTTGCCGTTTACGCCCGTCCATACGCTGAATACGAGTATCGTTCCCCACATCGTCTTTTCGTTGCCCAAAAAGCCGCCGACGGGAATTATGCCCGTATTAGCCTGACTTCCGTCGCCGCCAAGCCCAATCGCCTTGATAAGCCTTATGATTATACCCGACGAATTGTCGAGCGACAGACGAAACGCAAGGCAAAGTACTACCGACGAGATTATCGCGGGCAGAAACAGTATAATTCTGAAAGAGTTGTAAAGCGGCACTTTTTTGAATATACCGTAAGCGAAAAGTATCGTTATCGGCAAGTTTATCAGAAGCGACAAAGGAATAAGCGTAAGGGAGTTCAAAACCCCGTGATAGTTCATTATTCCTCTGTCTTTCTGTCCGAATATTATTCTTATTATCTCCGCGTAGTTATCGAAACCGACGAATTTTCGGGTCGTTCCGTCCGCCATTATCTCGAAAAAGGAATCGACGAACGTTCCGAAGTTCATACATACCCAAAATACGAAGAAATGCAGAATCGGCCACGCCAGAAATCCGTATATAAACAACGCGTCTGTTTTCTTTTTGTTCATTGTTACCTCGTTCAGAAGCGAAATTTATTGCATAAACGCTTTGAAACTGTCAGTCCAGTCGGCTTTTTGTTTGGAGTAAAGAGCTTCCAGAAGAGACTTGGACAAATCGCTGGATTTTTCACCCGTCGCGAGTTTCTGGAAAGTAGAATTAGTATCGAGTTTAATCGCTCCCGAAAGAGACGGCAACTGATCCGAACCCGCTATTACGGAAACGCTCGAAGATAAAATCGCGTCTACGTCTTTCGCAAATTTACCGAGAGCCTCGGAGGGGGAGCGGTACGCGATTGCCGACGGAACGCCCGTAGCCGCATGGAACACGCTCGCCGCTTTATCCGACGCCATATACTTCAAAAACGCTTTCGCAAGCGCGATATTCTTGTTCTTGCCCTTTTTGGTAATCATAAAATATTCGCTCGGAGCATTGATGAAAACGGTCGATTTTGCCGATGCTTCGAGAAGCGGCGCGGCAGCGAAACGATAGAATGAAATTTCCTCGTCCTCTATCTGCTCTTTCATTTCGGCCTCGAACCACGCTCCCGAAATGCAGAACACCGAAAGCCCGTTGAGGAATTTCTGTTGCGAGTCGCGGTTGGAATGGCTGAGCGAATCGCTGAACGAGTTAGCGGGATAATATTCGCCCTTGGCGTTCTTCTGCGGATTTAAAAGACTTGCTATCGCGTCCATAGTCTTAATCGTTTTGTCATTTACGAGAAGCGATTTGTTTTCGTTGTTTTTTACGCTCGCAAGATAGGGCTGATTCCAATAAGCGTTATACCCTTCGGGGTCTACTTGCGCCCATAAGCCTTTGAATATATAAGACATATCGTCTACCGACGCGCCCCAACTGAGCGGAACTACCTGTTGTCCCAAAGCAGTCTTTTTCCAGTTGTTGTTTATCGAATAGCACATATCGAGAAGTCCCTGCCACGAAGTCGGGAACGTTCCCTTCGTAAATTCCCCGTAAGACGGTATTTCGTTTATATACTCTTCGTTGTATACGAAGCCCGTGGGAGAATAAACGTAAGGCATGATATAACGAGTCCCGTCGTAAACGCCGAGTTTCGCATACTGCTCGGTTCTGTAACTTATATAGTCCGATATATCGTTGAGCGGCTCGATATTGCCCGCAAGCGCCCATTCTATCCATTGCAACTCAGCCGAGAAGGAAAAATAAATATCCGAACAACCGTCCATAGGAACGACTGTCGCGAGACGGTCGTTTAATTGCTCGTCCGCCTTTACCGCAATTTTAGATCCGGTACCTTTATTGAAGGTTCTCGCCGCGTCCTTTATCCACTCGGTTCCAAGACCCTTGTCGAGTGCCGTGAGTTCGAGAGCCTGACCTTCCCAGTTTCCGTAGGTCTCTTCAAACTTTTTCTTCTCTTCGCTCGTCGCGACCGACTCACCCGAAGAATTGCCGTTTCCCGTGTTGTCGCAAGAGACGAATGAGAAAACGAGTAAAATCGTCATTAAAACGCATAACAATTTATATTTCATTTTATACTCCTTAAACCCCGTATACTCCGCCCGACTTTTCGGGCGGAGTATCGCGTTTTTATTTTTCTTCTTTCTTTTTTAAGAATACGACCGCTAAGACCGCCGCCGCTGACAAGCCCGCCGCGGATAAACCGCCTATCGCGCCCGAACAACCCTTGGACTTACCGCCCGAAGTCTGATTGCCGTCTGACGAGCCTGTCGAAGGCTCGGTCGAGCCTTCTCCGACTTTTATCGTCATTTCGTCGGAAACGAAAGTCCCGAATACGTTCGTAACCTTCGCGACGACCTTCACTTCGCCGTTTTTAGTACCGTTGAGGTATCCGTCCTCGTCGATATTTCCGCAATCCGCGCCCTGTACTATCTCGTATGAAATTTTCGACTGACCGAGATAATTACCGACGACTTTACCTTCGAGTTTTACCGAATCGTCGACGTCGATCTGCTTTTTGTTCATCTGAGTTTTAAGCGTCACAGTTACGGGCGTTTTTTCGCTTTGTTTTACGGGTTCGACCTTGACCGTGACCGCGCTCGTCGTATTATGCATATAGAAACCGAAATAACTGCCGAAGGCGCAGTTTGCGGCAGCGACGTACTCGCCTTTCGCGATTTCGTTTCCGTTGATAAACGCCTGAGCGTAATATCCTGCTTTGAGTCCGTTTACATAGTAAGGAATAGTTCTGAGTTCGAATTCGAAAGCCGTACCTGCGGTTACGCTTTCGGGAAGCGCGGCGATCTCGAAGTTCTTACCCGCATATCCCATATTGAAGCCCTTTTCGCTCAGCCAGAAATATACGCCGCCGTTGTTGAAGTAAACACCGTTTCCGTTAAGCACGAAATAAATCTGGAAAGACGAGAGGTCGTTTATCGTAAGTTTCATTTTAACCGCATTTACGCTCGCGTCCGTTCTCACGAACTTGACGTTGGTTTCGGTTTCGAGGTCGAATTCCTCTCCTCCGTCGCCCTCGCCCGTGAACGATTTGCCCGAACCTATCGCAACGATTTCCGAAACGTCCTCCGTTTTATAATCGTCGGCGATTACTTTTTGTACGGCCTCGAATTTCGCGGTATCGAAATAAATTTCGGCTGCGGGAATAACTTCGAGTCCGGAATTTTTGTAGAAAAACGTAAAGTTTATCGGCGCGATTTTACTGCCGTCTTCGGACAAATAATCCGCCGCCGAAAGCCTGAGTTCAATCCATTTTCCAGTAGCAAGGGTCGCGCCCGAGAACCTCGTCTGCGGATCCCATACGTTTACGGTCGTAGAGGACGTAACCCACAGATCGAAATCGGTGTTCATTTCTTCGGAAAGATACATTCTTATCACGAGATCGTCTTCCGCGCTGAAATCGACGTTCTGTATGAAATCGAACATTATAGAAGGATAGTATAAAGTTTCGGTTTCTACCCACGACATTTTGTACGCGCCCTTAGTCGAACCCTCGGGAGCATCGGTTTCGCTTACGAACGCTCCCGAAATTTTATCGCTCTGATAATCGGTTGTCCACGTCGCAGGGGATCCTTTCGTGAGCGCTTCGTGGTAAGACGCGCCCGCAAGACGGGCTACCGAATTTTTCGTGAAGTCCGAAAGCATTCCTTCGGGCATTTCGTAATCGGGTACGACTACGGTCTTGTCCGATCTCGTAACGGTATACAACGAACCGTCCCAAGTTATCGTAAACGTGCGGACGAATTTTAAAGAGGTGAGACCGTTATCGAAAGTCGTCCCCTCGGGGATTACTACCGATTCACCCGCCTGTAAAGGCTTAAAACCCATTACGCAAAAAGCGTTGACGATATCCATATACTGAACAATACAATCAGAAAAATCCGCAAGCGTTTTATCGCCGATTTTCATCTGAGCCTTCAACGCGTTCGTCGCGTCGTCGGGGTTTGCCCACACATTGTACCCTGTAAGCGCGGGCTTTCCGTCTTCCGTTGACATAAGCATATAAAATTGATTATTGCTCTGACCGAGGTGGTGAATCTCTACCGAATCTACTTCGAAGTAAGGTTTTTCTTCGGCATTCGCCTTTACGGATCCAAATCCGAGACAAGACGCGCCCAGACACACCGCCGCTACGACGGCGAGTATAAGACTAAATGTTTTCTTTATCATTTTTGCCTCCTTGCAAAATTGTTTTCTACTAATATTATAATGCAGAGTAACTTCGTTTTCAATATGCGGAAATTGCTAAAAAATTCTCTCTGTTTGGATTTTTTGCAAAAAATAAATATATGAACTGAATAATCAAAGGTTAAATGTTGACAAATCGCTTCGGTGAGGGTTATAATACAATATATAAATAGGAGAATCCGTATGCAACATTTAAACCTATCCGGTTTGCCGTTCGCTTCGAGAACGGCTTCGGGAGACGATAATTTCGCTCACGACCACGACTTTATAGAAATATTTTTCATTACCGAAGGCGAAATAGTTCACAATATTTTAAACTCGTCGAAAAAACTTTCCGAAGGCAACGGCGTTATAATCGCGACGGGAGTACCGCATTTTTTCAGTCGCGATCATTCGTGTATTCACCGCGATAATATGCTTTCCGTCGAACTTTTCAAAGATTGCTGCGCCTTTCTCGACATCGATTTATACGACGAACTTTGCAAAAAGAAATACATTGAATTTTCTATTACGACGGAACAGATAAAATTTTACGAAAAGAACGTAATATCGTTTCTCAATTCGGGCAATGCGACTCAGATGAAAAAGCAGGAGCGTTTTCTCGCTCTTTTGCTGCTCGGCTTTATAGTTTTCCCCGACAGTTACGATAACTCTGCGTTAAGCGACTTTCAGACTCAATGCCTTAACGCCATAACGGAGAATTTTACGAAGCCGAACGCCATCGAACTTATGTACGAGCGCATACCGCTGAACAAGTCGTACCTGTCAAAAAAATTCAAGGACGTATTCGGTATGCCGATGACCGACTATATAAACGAACTTCGGATAAAACACGCGGCGTACCTTCTTTCCGTTACAGACTATACCCTTCCGCATATATGTGAATCTATCGGAATAGCAAGTTTGCCCTACTTTAATAAACTGTTTAAAAATTACTATAAAATTACGCCCGCAAAATATCGCAAGTCGAATATCGTCGAAACGGAAAAAGGGGATATTTGAAAAAGCAATTTTACTCAGCCTCAAAACCGAGACCCCGACATTCTGCCTTATAAAATTTAATAAGAAAAAGGTTAATAAAAAAGGGGCTGTAAAAAAAGAGAAAATCTAATTTCTGTTTCAGACGCCATCATTTAAAATGGCGAAACGTCATTATATTCCTTGCTTTCTCCTTCGGGAAAAGTGGCTTGACGGAATGAAATGGAAGTCAAGACGATAGGGGATAAAAACGAACATTCCTAAAAATCAGTAGTTTATTGTCCCCTTCCGTCAAATCTTCGCGGAAAGCCGCTCGATTCGCCACCTTCCCCGAAGGAGAAGGCGAGAATTATAATTAAAAAGGTCACATTTTATCTTTTTTCAGATAATAAACGTGACCTTTTTCTTTTTTGTGTTTTTTTATAGCCCCTTTATTTTTGCTTTTTTCTACAGCCCCGTCGCCGATAGCCACAGGTGATTGCGGATTGTTAAAGGATTATTTTTCGACCCATTCCGCTCGTATAAATGTTCATAACTCCTCTTTCGCGCATAAGATCGCGGGTATGCAACGAATCAAGATTCGCGGTGTTGAACCCCGAACCGTTATCGTTGTTGTATATCCAGTTTACAGCAGGATAAAGGCAAACCTTAATATCTTTTATCGAGTTATAAAAGACGTCGCTCGTTCCGTGCTGTCCGTGGTGGGCCATTTGTATGATCGTACAACTTTCGATTTCCTTTTTAGTCCATTCGTCGTTGAGATATACGTCGCCGCGATTTCCCATATCGCCCGTAAACAACACCGATTCGCCGGGCGTTTCCATTTTAAACATTATGCCGGAATTGTTTCCGTAGTTGTCGTCCTTTTCGGTATACCAAGCGTCGTTCAGAACTTTCATAGTAACGTATTCGCCCAACTTATATTCGTCTTTATAATGCGGCGTTACTACGTTTTTAACCTTTTGAGGATTGTTTTTGACTAAGTTTTCAAATTTATCGCAAAACGGATAATCGCTGTCGCCGCTCAGATTTTTTACCGTCTGAGAGGTCGGGAAATCGTAATACAAATTCTCTATCACGATATCCTCGTTCTCGATCAACTGCGCCGGAACGGTGGTATGGTCGGTATGAAAATGCGTTAAAAACCAATGATCGACTTTATGCGTAAACGTTCTGAGCAATTTAAGCATAATTTGCGTATCTTCCGCATAGTAGCCGCCGTCGATTACGATAACTTTATTGTCGGGCGTAATCACGACGTAGCCCATAGCGAGAGTAACGCTTTCGAGCGAGATGAGTTTAACGCCGCCGAGAAGAGGTTTGTCCGCTTCGCTTGCGGTCACTTTCAAGTCGGATATATACGCCGTTTTGTTTGTAGCGTAGTCCAACTTTATTTTAACGAAATTCTCGCCGTTTTCGGTGTATACCATCGTTTTGAACCGAACCCTGTTCCAGACGTTCGCAGGATAGCCATAGTCGACGAGATCTCCTTCCGCTTTATAAACCTTGAGGGTGTCATTATACCCCGACCCGTCGTATTTCAGGCGAAATTCCACCGTAACCGTATCAAACGTTTTCAAAGCGTTTATTTCGTCGTTTTTTATGCGTAAAACCGAAGATTTTCCGTTAAAAGTCAATTTTACCGCTTCCGCGTCGTTGTAACCCTTATCGGATTCCGTCAACGTTCCGCCGCTTACGGTAAAGTTGCTTTTTAAACTTCCTTCAGCCGAAACTTTCGTCGTTCCGCCCGTAAAAACCGCGCCCATAGACAAACAAACTCCCAACGCGAATACCAGAATTTTATTTAAGATTTTCATTTACGACGTTTCCTCCCTATTGCTATCGAAGCGGCAACTGCCGCGACCGACAAAACCGAAACGGAGGCAACGCTGCCGCCGCAACCGCCCGAAGAAGTCTTTTCCGAGCCTGACGACGCAGCCGAATTCACGGAATCCGTCGACTCGACGATACTTTCGGATTCGAAAGAACTTTCGCCGGGTTCGATTGCTTTTTCTTCGTAAATCGGATAAAATACGCTGTCAGTAATTATGCCCGTCGGACTTTCGTTCCAGCATTTAAAAGTATAACCCTCTTTTTCGGGCGCAACCGGCGCGGTCGCCGTTCCGTACCCCGAAACTTTCTGACTGCTTAAAATCTCGCCGTTTTCGGCAACGAAACGAACGTTACACAACCAACTATTCTGAATATACGCATTTCCAAGAAGGGATTTTTCTCCGCTTAAAGCGTTTGTGGCAAGTATTTTCATTCTGCCGTCTTTTATAGTGTTACGCCTCGAAAACGCATTTTTGACGTATTCGTACTTTCCGCTGTTGTTAGTTATAAAGAGATTGTCTATAACCGCCGTCGCCGATTTTTCGTCCTTTGTATAGCACGCAAGCCCGACGGTGTCCGACGACGTGAAAGAGTTAGCGACCGTTAAAACGTTCGCAAAAGAATCCGCGCTTTCGCAAATACCCTTTTTGTCTACCGTCCACGCGCCGTTTTTCGCGTCGAACTTAACGCGGTAAGTATATCCCGCCTCGAACACGTCTGTATTTACGTCTAAAGTTTTGCTTGAAATAACTTTATCGCCGAAAAGCATATAATCGGTCATTTCCGAAAGTTTGCCGAGTTTCTTCGAATCTCCCGCCACGACTCCGAAATATCCGTCCAAGCTTCTCCACTGCAAATCGAACGTAACCGTTGCGTTCCCGTCGCCTATCTGCGTGTAATATTCGGTCAGACATTCGGCGCCCGTAGCGACGATATAAGCGTTATAATCGTCCTCTTTCGCAGTTGCCGCGCTTGCCGTCGTTCCGCCGAACGCCGAAACAATCAACGCGGACACAAACGCCGCTAAAATAAGTATCTTTTTCATATCGTTTCCTTTAAATGTTTTTGCCGATAAACAGGCTTATCGCAAAAATAAGCCTGTTTATTTCAATTCGGATTATTTTGAAAATACTATATCCGCGATATATCCGCGTGTAACCGTTTTGTTTTCCGAATCTTTATTATTACAAAAAACGTCTATATCCTTCGTACCGTCGATACCCGAACCCGCCAAATCGATTATATGCTCGTAATATTTCACTCCGCCTTTTTCGGTTTCGGTACAATACTGAGCGATTGTTCCGCTTACGCTTACGGGATATATTTTCGAAGTTGTGTTAATAAAATTTCCCTCGTTCGGATTCTCGATTCCGTCGAAACCGTTCACATAAATAACGGTCATTTTCGTGTAGCCCTCGGCAATCTTTTGCCGAATAACTTCTCCCGAAAGAATACACCAGAATTGACCTTGCGTTCCTCCGTCCGTCGTGTCTTTCATTATCCAGCCTTTGCCTTCGATATACTCGACAGAACCCCAATATGCATCGTTGCTCGTCACCCAGTTCGTTTTATCTTCTTTTCCCTCGGGTTCGCCTTTTTCAAATACTATATCGGCAATGTAACCGTTAGTAACTTTTTTGCCCTCTGCATCCTTATTGTAACAAATGATGTAGGCAACTTGCGCAAAATCAACGGTTGCGTCCGTCAGGTCGATACGGTGTTCGTAATACTTCACTCCGCCTTTTTCAACTTCCGTACAATACTGATTGATGTTTCCTTTTACATATTCGAGAGTATAGTTGCCGCCTTTAAGCGTAGGAGCAATCTTTGCGCCGGTGTTTATAAAATTGCCTTCATTCGGGTTATCGACGCCGTCGAGACTGTTCGCGTAAACGATAGTCATCTTCGTGTATCCTTCGGATATTTTCTTTTGAATGACCTCCGTAGAAAGCGTGAGCCAGTATTCCCCCTGCGCGCCGCCGTTCGTAATGTCTTTCATTATCCAGCCTTTGCCTTTTATATACTCGACGGAACTCCAGTATCCCGCCGCCGCATTACCGATTATCCAGCCGGACTTATCTTCCTGTACTACGGGTTCGCCTTTATCAAATACTATATCGGCAATGTAACCGCGAGTAACGGCTTTTTCGGTGCCAGATTCCTTGTTTTCAAAGAAAAAGTATATATCCTTAGTGAAATCGTGAGTCGTATCAGTCAGATCGACCGTGAACATATATCCGCCGTTCCCTTCGGGAAGAGTGTTTATGAGATACTGATCGGCGCCCTGATATTTCCAGTCGCTACCGCCTGCAGCGTTAAGAGGAAGAAATCTCGAATGCGTTTTTACAAAACTTCCTTCGTCCGTGTTAGCCTCACCCTCAAGGTTGTTCGCGTAGGTTATAACCATTCTCGTGTAACCCTGCTCGATGTAATACTTCATTATCTTACTCGAAATCTGGCAATACCATCCTTCGGTTCCCGTATTTTTAATCACCCAGCCTTTACCTTCGAGATAGGTTACCTCTCCGTTGTCGCTCGCGGAAGCGAACAGCCATTCGCTTTTGTCTTCATAATCGATTTTAATAAATTCGGAGACGACGATTTCCAAAGGATAAACGTCCGTGTTTTCGGTGTAGATATAAATATCTCTGCCCGCATACTCGTTTAAATTGATTTTAAACTCAACCTGTCTGTTTGCGTCCCAGAACTCTTGCCAACCATAGAACGCTATCGCAGTTTTCTCTGTCCAAAGATTTGCGGTGTTATCTGCGGCAACTTTTATCGGTTTGTGCTTACTGGAATTATCGGCAGGCCACGGAGCGGGATTGGTAACGGTGAACGAAAGTTCGGTGTAACCCAACTTCTTCAATTTTGTGAGAATATCTCCGGGGATTACCGCGTAAACGGAACCGGGTTGAGTACTCGTTATAGAATAAAACCCTTTTTTAGCAGTTGCAGTAACGGTAGCGGTATCCGTTTGCGGCGTAATGAAAAATTCTTTTACGTCCTTGTGGCAGTTCGTGCAAACGCCGTCGTCGCCGAAGGAATGTTCGGTAGCAATTTTTTCGGTTTCCTTATCGCCGCATACGCTACAAATTCTTTCTCTTAAACCTTCTTCGGCGCAGGTCGGCTCTTTAACGGTAACCCATTCCCCGAAATTATGCGCCGTAGTAGCCTTTTCGACGTGACCGCAATCTTCAACGGTACACGTTCTGTCGTGGCAAGTAAATTTGTCCGCATAAGTGTGTCCCTTAGCCGGCAGGTCGACGGTTTCCGTCTCTCCGCAGTCGTCGCATTCGCGCATTTTTACGCCTTTTTCAACGCAACTCGGCTCGCGAACGATAACCCATTCTCCCCAAGAATGTTCGGTGGTAGCCTTTTCAACCTGTCCGCAATCCGCGCAGGTTCTGTCGTGACAAGTGAACTCGTCCTTGAACTTATGCGCCGTCGTAGCCTTTACAACCTCTCCGCAATCCGCGCAAGTTCTGTCGTGACAAGTAAACTTATCCGCTAACTTATGCGCCGTCGTAGCCCTTTCGACGTGTCCGCAACTTTCAACGGTGCAGGTTCTGTCGTGGCAGGTATACGGGTCTGCATACTTGTGTTCGTGAACACTTCCGTCGCCTTCGAGTCCGCAACCGGTAACTACCCCGGTTGTTATCAAAGCGACGACGATCGTAATTAAAAGAACTAAAATCTTTTTCATTTTTTTCTTTCCTCTTTTCTGATCTTTATTTTTTATCGGCAATAAACTCCGTATAAAATTTGTTTTATTTTACCGCGCAAGGACGATTATTTCCCCATTCCCTCGGCTGAGGGTAAGCGGTTTTTTAATATCCGAAAGAAACGTTCATTTCTGCCGTTGTAATCTACGCGAAACAACAAATCGCGAAGATAAAACCGAAAATAGACAAAAATTTTTGAATTTTGTGTTTAACACGCAAATTCATTTCATTACGAACCTTTCGTCGATATTATTTTATCACAAATAAAAAAATTTTCAATATCCTGCTTTTATTAAATAATTCTCTCTGTTTGGTTTTTTAACAGATTTTCAAAAAAGGGAATAAACGATTAAGTCCGACCTATTTATAAACAGCATTCACGCGAGGCTGAGAAAGATTTAAAAAAGCCGTAAAATGAAAAGAAAACCGAATATGAAGTTTAACGAATAACTCTATCTTATGAATATTTCAAGGTAAAATCCTTGCAAGCAAGTTTTTAACCTACAATATTGACGGCAAGAATTTGCCAAAGCAAATTGACGCTCGTCGGCAACAAGTTGCCGCGTAACGAGTTTCCTTAAAGGCAACACCACAAAAATAGGCAGGCTTGCAACCTACCCCTACTCATAATACAAAATTACTTGCGCCATAAGGAATTTTGCCGTTTCCCTAAGGGAACCCTATTCGACGATTAACGCGTTTGCGTTGAACAATAGTTCTGCAATTTCTCGCAAGCGAAAAATTGCAATCGTCTTATGAATATCGCAGGTTAAAACCCCTTGCAAGCAAGTTTTTAACCTACAATATTGACGGCAAGAATTTGCCGAAGCAAATTGACGCTCGTCGGCGATGTGTCGCCGCGTAACGAGTTCCCTTAAAGGTGACACCACAAAAAGAGGTAGGCTTTTAACCTACCTCTTTTTGTGGTGCACCTTGGCATTTCAAATCCGAATTGCTTTTGCCGTCCGAGAGTTCGGATAGCATAACCGTTCTCGTTCCGTCTTTATAGTTGAACGTGAATGTAATTTTATCGTCGTAAACGTAAATAGCGTTTATAAAACCGTCAATCAGGCGTTGTTTTCCTTCTTTCGTCGAAATATCAAGTTTGCCGAACTTTTCTATGCCGAAACGAATTTGTTCTTTCGTTAAGAACGGCTTTTTGATTTTCTCCTGCAAAATCGCAATTTCAAGTTCTTTCTTTTCCTTTTCGAGCGCGGCGAATCTCTCTTTCGTCGTATCGAAAATAATTCCTTGTTCTATGGCTTGCATTATGTTTGCAAGCCGTTTTTCTACGTCTGCAAGTTGCGCTTTCAGTTTCGGTATTCTCGGATTTTCTTCTCCTTGCAACGCATAAATTCTATCGGTAAGATAATCCTTGATTTCATCGTTTTTCAGAATATCGAGCGCGGCTTTTACCGCCAAATCTTCAATCCATTCTTTACGAACGGGCTTTTTATCGCAAATATGTACCTTTTTCGTGTTAGCGCATTTATAATAGCGATACACTCTCGAAGTCCCCGTCCCGCTTTCGCCGACCATATGCGCGCCGCATTTGCCGCAAAAAAGTTTCAACGTTAAAAGGTATTCGTCCTCGGCTTTTTTACGAGCCGGAGAACGCTTGTTCTTTGCGAGAATCTCTTGCACCCGATTGAATAATTCTTCCGAAATAATAGCGGGAATTCCGTTCGGCACTACGGTTTTCTGAAATTTGTATTCGCCTATGTATCTGCGGTTGGAAAGCATTCTCTGCACGATATTTATCGTCATTTTGCCGTTGCGATACGTTCTGATATTGTGTTCGTTGAGATAATCAACGATTTCTTTGATTTTGTAACCGTCGGAATACATTTCGAAAATTTGTTCGACGATGGGGGAAGTAAGTTCGTCTTTTTCGTAGCAATGCTCGGCGTTAACTTTGTAACCGAAAGTAACTTGTCCGCCGTTACACAAACCTTTCAATACGTTTTCGGTCATACCGCGGGAGACTTTTTCGGCAAGTTCAGCGGAGTAATACTCAGCCATTCCTTCAAGGACAGATTCAAGAAGGATGCCCTCAGAGCCTTCGCCGATAGATTCTTTGGCTGATATAACTTTTACGCCGTTCTTTTTCAGAAGGCTTTTATAATGAGCGGAGTCGTAACGATTACGGGCAAACCTGTCAAGTTTCCAAACGATAATACAATCGAAAGCGTGCTTGTAACTATCTTTGATCATTCGTTGGAATTCGGGACGGTTATCCGTTTTGGCAGTCAACGCGCGATCGATATAGTTGCCGATAACGTCGATTTCGGCATGTTTGGCAAACTCCATACACTCGCGAAGTTGCCCTTCGATACTCGCTTCCGTCTGATTATCCGAACTATATCTCGCGTATATAACTGCTTTCATTTGTTGTCTCCTTTATTCGTCTAACATTTTATGCTTTTGTGATTTTAATTTTTTTAATTGTTCCTTCGTTATTTCGTCGATACTTTTTTCAGGTGTCGGTTGATTTTCAGGAAGTGTTCCTCCGACTCGTTTAATGGTCGCTCGGACTTCTTGTCCGACTTGATTATGTAATACCGTTGCTGTTTTAGCGTCAGAAACATGTTCTTTTTTTAATTTTTCATCGGCAAGCGAAATGCGGAATAAATTTGCAATTAGTTCCTGACTATTCATATAGTCAAGAATTTTTTGTCCGGCGGATAAACCTTTGCGTTCGTGAATATCTTTTACCGTTTCTCCGCCGTAAAGCCCCATATAACCCGCATTCTGAAAAACCGCAAATTCATCTTCGGTGATAACGCCGGCATTATGTGCGGATTCTGCAAGCATTTGATTCCACTGCTTAATATCACCGCGGATTACAAGCCTTTTGTTGTCCTCATCAAGATTATTGAAATATTCCTGAACTTCTTGGCGGCGCGTTTGAATTGCAAAGTAAGTTTGTCCGAGAGCAATAACTTCCTTGCGAGGATCTCCGTTTTGCACGATAAGATAACATGCATATCGGGTGAGTTTGTAATCGGGAATAGTCTTTGTTTTGGTTTTGCCGACTTCGGCAAAACCTATTTCTGTTTGATTCTTCCGCGGTTTTGTAGGCATTTCCACAGATTTCCCGACTTCTACAAAATGGTCGTTGATAGAAAATCCACTATTTTGGCATGCCAACATAGCGCGATCGATAACTTTAGCAAAATTACGCCATTGAGCGTATTCAAGGCACAAAGACAGCTCACGCGCATACCAAAATTCTGTGCCATCGTTATCTATATGTTTTATTTCTTCAAATTTTTTATACTCTTTTGCTTGTAATTCAGCCATTTTTTTATTCCTCTTTTTTATGTGTCGTTTGGAATTCTTTTATAGCATTTATAAATATCTGACCGTAAGCGTTATATGAATTTTCTCCTAAGCCATATAGATTCATAAATTCTTCTTTTGAAGAGGGGCAATATGTAGCAAGGCTAACCAATCCTTTATTACTTATAATTGTGTATGCCGGACGGTTCTCTTGTTTCATTATATTTGTTCTGACATTGCGTAAATATTGCAATAAATCCATATTTGTTATCAATTCTCCGTCATTATCTACAACAACAGAGAAACCGTCTTTTCCTATAAATCTTTCCGAATGTTCGACGGTGTGGACTTCTGTCTTTTTACGTTCAGTTATCGGCTTTGTATCTTTTTGTTGTAGAACAATCGGCATGGCAGGCTCAACAGGTTTATAATATGACGGTTTGTTTACCGAAATATCGTCCTCGAAATCATCTTTTAACCACCGCTTATAATAATCGTGAGACATAAGCCTACGGCAACCTGTCCCATCGGTTTTGTAATTCGTACACCCCAAAACAGGTCCGTTTGTTCCCTTTTTTACGATTAAATATCCATCCTTACACTCGTCACATTTTTCAATAGACATGTCTCCGCCGCTCAAATCATTTGTAATAAAATTACAAATTTCAGGCTCGTTTGTACACATCCACAAGCGCAGTCCGTAATTCTTTTTCCATCGCAGTTGTAACGGGTATCCGCAAACGGGGCATTTCTTTATCGTTCCGATATTCGATTCGCTACTCTTATTGATTTCTCCGACCACAGTAATCTTTGGATAATCTTTGATTAATTCTAAAATGAATTCCGAAGGATGTTGTTCGGGCGTTACGATATATACGCGATTTTTTGTCCTCGTCATAGCGACATAAAACAATCTTCGTTCTTCTGCGTATTCTATCGACTTATCGTCTTTTACTACATATTGCATTACCGGATCGTTATCCACTTTAGACGGGAAACCGTATATTTCGTTTCTGGCGTTGACAATGATAACATTATCATATCCCAAGCCCTTAGAACTGTGAGCCGTTAAAAATTCTAACTTGGCATAGCGATACTTTTTACTTATAATTTTATTGTTTTGTTCATCGTAAATAAAGTCGTTAGAAAAGCATAGATTTTTTGCATCGAATCCGTATCTGCCAATCAACAAAATCGATGAAGTATTTTCTTTCCTTTCTTCTTTATTTTTTTCTATAATTTGACCTATTACGTCTTCAACCTTTTTCCCTAAATGAAAATATTTACCGCCTTTACCCTTAAATTGATTTTTATCGAATTCTTCGCTATAGGTTTCGATAATAACCGGTTTTTGTATCCGTTTAGGAGAAATAAGCGATTTCTTAATCTGGCTTTCATTTTTTTGGATAAAATTACCGGCAATATCTATAACTTCCTGAGCGTTACGGTATGTTTTAGTAATTTTCAATTCTTTCCCATAGCCCATTATGGAGCAAAAATGCGTAAACAGTGTAATGTCGGAACCGCTAAACGCATAAATCGATTGCCAATCATCGCCAACGGCTATGATTTTTGCCGCACACAAATTTGACAACTCTTTGGTTAAATCGAATCTTTGCCGGGATATGTCCTGATATTCGTCAACAATGATATATTTAAAATCTAACGTTTCTTTTGCGATTTCCTTTTCTCGAAGTATTCTTGCCGAATCGTTTATCATATCCTGAAAATCAATCGAATTGCTTTCCGCCAATTTTTTCTGATATTCAAGATAGCATTCCTTACAAATATCTAAAAAGAGTTTTGTTCTCACATTTGTATTGCCACGTTCAAACCGATAAAAATCATCGATATTATACCCATCGGTTTTGAAATTGTTTATAAAAACGCAAATCAACTTAACAAGCCGTGCAATATACTTATTTTCTTCCGTATTTACTAATTTCTCAAAGACCTCTTCTGAAGGGCGTTTCTCTAAAACAAAACCGTTGTTAGTTAATTCTTCCTGAAGGTGATCTAACAAATCTCTTCCGTCTTTGTATTTTGAAAAAGTATATATAAGTGTTGTTCCGTGCTTTTTGTGAAGGGCAATTTTATCTACAATTTCTTTCTTATATTTTTCGAGTTGTTCTGTTGTATAACGACTATTTTTTCCGTCTTCCGTTATTCCGAAATGTTCTATGTATGCAATTTTATTGCCTTGTTTTATTCGGAAATCCGGTGTATAAGGCTTTTTTGCTTTCAAAATATGATAAGGATACGGATCTTCGTACACATAATCTATTTTATGCAAATACAAGTAATTGGCTATTTGGACTTCCTGTGCAGAACGAAGTGTTTCGTTGGTTATAGTTGTTATTTTACTTGTCCTTCTATCGATAATTTGTTCGTTGTATTCGTTGATATTACTTTTTAATGTTGAAAAATCTGTTTTCGATATGTAATTAAAGAAAAGGTTGATATCATTTCCGTCATACGGTGCGTCAAAATACGATCCGAAAAACATAATCAGTTTATCGACAAGTTCGGGTTGTTCCAAAATGTTGCCTTTAAGATAATTATTTACCGTGTTGTAAAGGAATCCGTCACCGACTATTTGCCTTTTAAGATCGTCTTGCTTGCGTAAAATAGCGTATCCCGCACTATGAAAAGTGGTGATTGGACATGGAAGCAATAAGCCTTCATTTATACGTTCCTTTAATTCTCCGACTGCTTTATTCGTAAAGGATATTACAAGTATTTGCTTTGGATCTATTTTCTTCTTTTCAACTAAATACCTGACTTTCGCCGCGACTGTAGTTGTTTTTCCGGCGCCGGCTCCTGCGATAACAAGAGAATAGTCTTCGTCGGATAAAATAACTCGTCTTTGCTCTTCATCCAGCAGAATTTTAGGATCAATTTCTTTAAGAACATTGTCTAAATATGATTTTTCGGATAACAGATGCTTTTGTATATATTCCTCGTTATGAATATCTACGATAGAAGAACCTTTCGATAAATCGATAATATCCTCGTAAGAAGCCAGAAATTTATTTATTTCCTCTTGACTTACTTTATTCTGTCTACAATAATAAGTTAGAGTTTGTGCTCGTTTGCCGTTTTCAAAAAATGTTGCAGTAGATTGATATTCTTGTGTCAAATGTTTATAATCGCTACGAGCAATAAATGTATCTGCTTTTAACAAATCGAAAAATTTAGTATTAAAATCGACCGCTTGCTTAAATTCAAGAGGTTGTTCAGCCGATTCATCTTTGCCTTTTTTCCCGAATAATTTAGAAAAAATCCCCATATCGCAATTCCTTTTTAATTAACTCCGTAAAATCACAACAATTCTGTCGAATCATTAAATGAAATTCCGTTCTTCTCACAAAAAGCATTGAATTTTCCAAGTCGAGCTAATTGTGGCAATTTCCCTTGATTTTCCCACCTGTTAACAGTTGCACACGAAACGACCAACTCTTTCGACAGTTCCATTTGACTTAAATATAGTTTCATCCTAACAAATTTTACTTTTTCAGAAAACTCCATATTATACCTCACGGTCATTATATAACATATTGTAACATATTTTTATGAATAATGCAAGTGATAACATATTATCTCACATTGAATTAAAAAACATCAAAACCGCTTGACGAACAAATGTTCGTATGTTATAATAAAATTGGTTTGATATAAAGTCAAGCCATGCGCCGTGAAGATAGGCGCTGTCGGGCGTGAAGATTTTGCCCGAATGTTTGTTCTCTATGCTGTGGGAACGAATACGGATAAGCGTTTCGCTCACGTTTATCCGAGAGAAGAATTACCGTCGTTTGCCATAAGGTTGCTAAAAATATAGCAACTACCGCGACGGGCGTTGAAATCGTTAAAAAAGAGAGATTTCAGCGTGGGTTTTATTGTGATACGATTTTTTAGATAAAATCGACCACAAATTAAATAATCGGGATTTAAATCCGTGCGAAGAACTAGCCTATTTAGGCAACCGAAATCGCACGGATTTTTTTATCCATAAATACAAAATCGGAGGTGCTTCATGT